>JGI24021J15306_10009683_pt1 | contig 11922 bp, 6 predicted proteins | sample Ectturendosymbi1_FD_15306 | JGI IMG/M metagenome (IMG submission 15306)
GCAACCTTTTTCGCACTACGGACCGGTTTAAGCCTCGCATTAATTTGCGGACCCGACTCTCAATAAAATAACGCGCGGCTTATCTCGCACTCTAAAAAACACGATTACTCAAGCGTCACGAAAGTGCTTCCAAAATTGAAAACGAACTTCTAAAAAGGATTTTATGCGTTTTTGAAGAAAACTTGACGAAATTTTTGTTTTTTGGTATTTTTGAACGGAAAAATGTACTCATTATTGGAAAACAAATTTGTGTTTTTGCACTAGCCTAGCGGTGCAAACAGTCTTGAAACCGTGAAGACTAGCCGTAGGCCAACTGTGGGAGTTTCCTCAGAGAGGCAAACACGGTGAATTTGTCATAAAGAAATGCAGTTTTTGGAGCAATTTGGGCTTTGTTTTGCACGGACCGGTAACAAATTCCTCAAATTCCTCACGGACCGGCACTGGGCCGCGGCCCGGTGGTTGCCGACCACTGCTCTAGGCTGCACTTCGCAAACCCTAGCTATCCCCATAGGAAGATGTGACCAATACGTTGGGCCCAGGTTCAGTTGAAGGGGCTGCCAGAATGGAGAAAGTTTAACACATGCTTATCGGTTCCACATTCCTAGACTGATTCTTTTGCATGGCTAAAGAACGCAGTCTGCTTTTTCAAGAGCAAAATGCATGCGCACTTGGAGCCCTTTCAGGTGTCACTACTGAGGTCAAGAGTGGTCTTGGGAAATGGGAAGGATCAATGAGGATATTCCACTTGCCCTAATAACTGCAGAAATCTGGAACTGCAGCCCAGTCACTGCTTTGATTTGATCATCATGCCTGGATCAAATAATGCATAACCAATTGGTTGTCAGGTGATTAAGGCACAAAGAAAAAAATCTTGCTGTGCGAACGTCGTTTGATTNCAACTCGTGCACCTAATGGTAAATCTCAAAGTACTACATAGCGTCAAGAATGAAAATATGGATAACGTTTGTAAAGATAAGGAAGGTTTAACAAACATTCCAAAAAACTATTATTTTGAAAAAAGTGACATTTTAAATGAATCATGACAATCTTTCTCTTATGTCAAAAATGTTGATATATGTGATAATGCGTTGAAAATCGCAAAACTGGATGTAAACTGTGGATGTAAACTGTGATCGATTTACTTTCCGCTATATTTGTGGCTTGTTTGCTAAAAATCGTTGGGGGAAAAACCTTTTTTTTGCGTTTCGATGATGTCACCATGTTCACTCAACCGTAGTACGACCTTTTTGTAAAATTGGCAAAATGTGGGGCAAATTATAGAATTCATACGTTTTAGTGATCATTGGGCGTTGTGGTATGGCAATGTAATACATTAATTCTGAGAGAGTTCTGAGAGTTGGGTTTAAATAGTCACAATTATGCTCAAAAATTGTGATAATCAATTCAAATTTGGTCAGTTCCGATAAATAAAATGTACTGCTACAGTTCCGATAAATAAAACGTACTGCAAGCAGGCGCGTAGCCCGAAATTTTATAATTTTATTTGGTTGGGGAAAACAACAACCGCCTTTCAACATTTAAAGATTTTTAATGCTCCTTGTTTTTAAAGCATCATCCATGAAACGTGCATGCTTCTGGCGTTTTCTCCTGAACAATTGTGTTCAGATTTAAGCCGACAAATAGAAAGTCTGCTTACATTGAATTGACAAGTTTTAAAAGTTTTGATATTAAAGTTTCAAGCTTCTGCTTTGGATCACCACCATTTGTTTGTAAACCTTTCTTGCAAAAGCGCTAGTAAACCTCTCAATGCCCAATATGATATTGCACTTGAGCAAGAAGTCATCGCGGCCGGCATTACGATTGCGCTTGTTATACTGTATTTACACGCTTCTGATGTACACCAACACAGCACGTTCACTGAAACCGAGCAGCGACTTTGCTTTGAGGCACTGACTTCTGCAGTAGGTCTTCTACAAAACGTTAGCGCATATAAGACGTGGATCCCGTTGTCATCTTGTTGACGTGTCTCTCACTGTGTAACACACAAGCACGAGCTGTGAATCTGATTCACGCTGTCCTACAGACGTGAATTAATCGCTACTTGTCCATATAGTTGGGCCACTGGCCGCAACAATCTAATTTTTGAGCGATTAATTCACGTCTGTAATTGATAACCGTAATCGTTAGAGCAGGAATGGGGAACCTATTTCCTGTCACGGGATGCATGAATTGCGGATTATCGCTGGTGGGCCACAAAAACAACTGATTGTATCTCAAAATTTTACCTTTATCTTAATATAAGTGATGTACTGTAGTACATCCTCCCTTAATTAGGCTACTTGGTTATCATAGAGCTTCGTTTTGACATGATTTTGAACTCTGCATTGGGTAACGAAAATTCTGATGCGGGTGATACCAAATGTTCAGGCGGGCCGCAAGTTCCTCACCCCTGAGCTAGAGTCTTTAAACGGGTTTGAAAAATGTTTGGATTTTTGATAGTCCGTAAGATCTTTTGGCTATGTTCAACCTGTTCCGTAAAACTTTTGTAGCTACTTTAAACTCACTTCGTTTAAATTGTTTGATGAGGCTTCGCTAAATTTAACTGACGTCATTGAAATATAAGATGGAATTAAACTGTAAACACAATCGTAATCACAGTATTACAAAACTTATTGACCGCGCTCAGCTGCATGTAAAGATATTTTAGCACTGCAGGTAATTAAATTTGTACAAACCACGGGCTTCTTGGAAATACAGCAACTTATCTGCGGAATTTGAAACCCTAATGGGAAAAAAATTCAAATTTTGTTTCATTTTAGTCACATGCGCTTTGCCAACAAGACAGATAACAAGCTAAGGGATGGATATTAGGGAAGAAACAACAAGGCTAGGGAAGGATAACGAGGCAGTCGCCTCGGGCCCTTCTTTTTCAGAGCCGTGCCACCCCCCTTGAGAGCTTTGCACCATTGTTTAGTTAAAAAGGTATGGAACACTCCAGAGCCACATTTAAGGAAGCTCTGACGAAAGTCATATTTTTTTCAAAATGAAGCAAAAACTATTGAAAATGTGCCAAAGGAAGCAGCCTTCAATTGTGCGGCTGCAAAACTTTACAAACTTTTGTTCCTTTCGTGCGTATATGCTTTTTAATTTACAGTAGTTCATAAATTGAAATGTGAAACAAATTTAGTTCTTTTATCCACGTAATCTCACATCTACCTTTCGCAATGGCGATGTTTTGGGACTCCTTTCTGAGAGCTTGCCCCTAAATTTTAATATCCACCCCTGTGCGAGTTATCACATTATTTGTAAGTGATGCATAGGTGGCGGAACCGGAGGGCTGCATGGGCCTAAGCCCCCCACTTTTGTTTCCGGGGCGGCCTGCCCCCCACTTTTTGCCTAAACATTTTAAGTTTAAGTAACACAATCAGCAGTGGGTCCAATGATAAATTAAATTGTTCAATGAAAAAAATGTTGCACAATTTTGGCCGTATTTTGTCGGTATTATTTCTGGGATATTATTTATAGTTTGGCAGTGAATTTGGCAGGATTTCGTAACTGTTTGGCAGTGTTGCGATCGGAAAGCCCGAGCGGCATGTGCGCAAAGCTTAGCACTGTGGCAGCAAGCAACAATAGAGATCATTCGCCGCAATCACTCTTTTGTTTCTTGTTCGCGCCACATATATGTGGTGTTGTTCTTCGCGCACATCCCGTTCGTGGTGAATCGCACATTCAACGCAACGCCAGCGGAGTGGTTGCAGCAACATCCCTCCTTTTAACAACGAACCCACCGATTGCACGTTCTTTTTGTGAAGGTTTCACACGGCACGACCTCCTCATCCTGGTCGCAGCACCATTTTGTTGCGATTGGGAAGGCCGAGCGGCATGTGCGCAAAGCTTCGCGCTGTGGCAGCAAGCAACAATAGAGATCACGCGCCACAATCACTCTATTATTGCTTGTTCGCGCCACATACAGAATACACCGTGCACAGTCTGTCACCCTGCTATGGAATGCATACCGCATTGGTGTTGTTGAAGAGTGTTACCACATGGTGTAACACAACAAAATTTTTCACAAAAATGGCGTCATTTTACATGCTTGTGTGCATGGGCGTCGGAAGGAATTTTTCCAGGGATGCCACTAGTGGATTTTTCCAAACGTTTTTCTACGGGGGGCCAAAAGTGGTGAAACCTGCTTTTTACCACTCGAAATTAAGAAAACAGCATTTTTTGCTGAACTTTACAAATCCCTCCACCCCTTCCGACACCCCTGCTTGTGTGTAAGCAAACGTTTGTGCCACACCATTAAAAAATTCTTGTAATTTTAAACGTTTCAGCACCATTCTTAACAGTACAATTTTTCTGAAACTTATACGCAAAGTGAAATGCCTGACAGATCAATTTCAATTGTGTTTAAGTTTTTGCATTGGCAGCATTGGATATCTACATTTCATTTCTGCATTGGCATCAGTGAGGGCCAAAATGTTTGATTTTAGGTGAGTAACATTATATCGTTTGAGATGGCGCCTTTCAAAGCACGAAATGGCAATATATGCTAAAAATATCGAGGAGGGGATGGCATCCTGGACCCCTCTGACTACGCTTATGATTGGTAACACAACTGACATCCTTACAGACAACTTCCAGGTTGTTACATATGCTTTGTCTTATCTTTGCATTCCGGCATACAATGCAGTTGTAGAATGATTATTCAGTCATGTTATCTCTGTGCTCCAGACAGGCCCATAACCAGGGGGAGTAAATCCCACCTGCACCAATTTTTGCCCACCTGGAAAAATGTGTTGGACATAGTTTAAAACTATTGAACATCGTTTAAAAAGTTTGAGCCCCTATCAGAAAACTCTTCGCCCCCTGTTGTCCCAAGCGTGGTTACGGGATGTGGAAACGTTGTTATTTATAATGTGTTTACGGCAGGTATCAATGCTGTGTCATTTTTGCCTGTTTTTAAGTTGTGTTTTTGGTGTTTTTAACAGCCTAGTGACGATTCCGACATACGGGCTCCTCGGGCTTAGCCGGAGTCTTTGATTACGATTTATATCGCATAACTCGAGCTTCATTGCTTTGTATACTTGAGTTACCGCCCACTTCACTGATAAAGGTTGCTAACTCGGGCTCTTCTCATTGGGGCTTGTCACTGTTCATATATTTTCGTTCCATGTCACGCCTTTCGCGTTCACGTTTGCAGGTGACCTGAATAAAATAATCGTGATCGTAGTGGGCGTTCTCTCTACTTCGTTCGCTCACGCTTTACTCGGCCTCATCCATTAGAGCCCGAGCTGCCCTATGCAATTTAGTATTTTTTAAAACATTGTTCATATCGGACTGAACGTTTTTGAAGCAATGGATTTGTATAGAACATTGGATTTGAAGTCCAGTCCAACGGACAGTTATAATTTCAAACGACAAATTGCCGAGCAACTCGGGCTAATATGAATGAGCCCAGTAAGCAAAGGGCTTACTAGCGTTATCATTGCTCTGTGACGTACGTTACTCAAAAATGGATAATTATCATGAAAACTTCTCATTTATTGTTACATTACTAACGTCACAGAGCAACGATGGTGCCAGCCAGAACGAAAGCAAACTGAAATTTCAATGACGTAAACCTCGATTGGTTTCATTCAGTCAGAATAAGCTGTCTGATGAACCTGAGTGACGCTGTTGACCTGGGTCTCCCCTGTACCAGCCTATTTGATTTCACGTGGTTCACCGATACGTTTTTATACTGGTGTAATTTTGTCTAAAATAATGTAGACTAATTTAGACCTTCATATGGTGTACAGGTGATGACGCCATATTTCAATGCTTGTAACGTCACAGTTGCCAATTCAAACCACAAAATTTTTCTATAGTTTTTTTGACTTGAACTTGTGCCCCCCACTTTGAAAAAGGTTCCGCCACCCATGAAGTGATGACAGTTTCAATTCTCTCAGCACTTGCAAAATAAAAAGCATCTTTTGCTACTTACGTTAGATTTTGCTGCTGACCCTTCTCTTTGCAGTGAGGGAAAGGTGGGTCACAGTGCGACTAGTGGCACAGTCGTCGTTTTTGATTTGTTCAAAAAGTTGAAAACGTTGAGCTTTAAAGTTTCCATGGGGATTTCGTCTCATACCAGCCGTAGTACTAAAGTGAACTTTTCCTTGGTAGGCCATCGTTGCTTACAAGTTACAGAGCAAGTTGTGTTTGTGCTACCCAAAAGTAATTTATAAAATTTCATTTAGATTTGCCCACGTTAACCAACATCTTCTGTTCTGAGTTTTTGTGACGTTGAAGTCAGGGCAGTGCTAAATCATTCGATAATTCCAGATATTAAATTCTTTTTAAGTTGAGTTGGCACTTCCTCATTTTATTTTTTATATAGGCACGGGGCACATCTGACAAAAAAATGGGGCACACTCGCCACATTGCCAGTAGGTCACTCTTAACAAGGTAAAGCTTGAGAGGTTATATTGGAATGCAGTACAGAATAATTGTAATCTATGAGCATTTTTAAGTTTATTTAAGTGCTTAGAGGCACACTATTTTTGTGTGGTAAGGCATGAATTTCAGCATACTGCATTGGTTTCATTTAATGTTTGGTAATCATAATCATACAAAATTCTTTTGCGATGCAGTGATAGTGGGTAATTAGAATGTCAAAAAAGTGGAGAGGCAATCAGCAAGTGCCTGATTTACATAGGATATCACCAGGGTTGATTGACTTAAATCATTTGATTTAAATCAGTGATTTAAATCATGATTTAAAACAAGCAATAAAATCATGATTTAAATCCAGCAATAAGAATTTAAAAAATCAAGTCGCTTAAGGTAAAAAATTATGTGCAGTTTTGAAGTATGCTGTGATTTGTATGACACATTCAATTGGTATTCTAATCAGTTTCACTTCTTATTAAAGAAGGCAGAGACTTCTTATGACCACACAAGTTATGAAAGCAGTTAAACGTTTATCAATCCTGGCAACTGTGAGGTCACAGATTCTATGTTAACTAACTAAGTGAAAAATGATATGTGGACTGAAATCACAAACATTTGCAGACTCAGAAGTCAGAACTGTTCAGAATGCCACAAGTTTGAAAGTGTAGGCTGGCATAAAGCAAGCCTGTAGCCCGGTTTTGAGGTTTGGAGGACAAAATAAACTATTAGGGGGTCAAGATTTTTGCTTTCATTACGGCAACAAACTTTTCTGGGCACAACAAAATTTGGGGGGCACAAAAAAACTAGGGACACTGCCCCTGAATGTCCCCACGGCCATGGGCCTGAAACAAAGTAAAGTTTCATCTAAATTCCAACAAATTTGTAGGTTGCTGACTGTAGAAATAGTAGTTTCAGAACATATTTTTGCTTTAGATTCACAATAACACACATATTATGGGTTTTTACCATTTCATGCATGTAACTTTTACTTTTGCAAAAGCTGAACTAGAGATCAATTTTAACAATAGACTTCACACCAAAGACTGGCAAGCTTGTATTTTTTTACTAGCTTCTTAACGTGCCATAGGTGTTAATAAAGTTGATGAACAGATGGTTTGAGTTTTGTCATTCCAATAAATATTTTGTTTTCTACACTGGTACTGGTGTTATGAACTGATTTGCTTTAAGCGTGATGCATAAGTTCAAAGTATGTTTGAATGAAAGTTCAGATGAATTCCAGTTGCTGTACTAAAAGAAACAAATCCCAACAAAACGTTTTATTAAAACAAACTTTTAAAAATTAAAAACTGCAAGTGTTAGGTGGCCATCCTCTACACATTAAATAAAAAAAAACATAAAAATCAAAAAAATCTGATTCAAATTAAAAAAAATCCGGTTTAAATCAAAAACATCTCATTTCTTTGTTTTTTTTAAATCATGATTTTTATCAACCCGATTTTTATCAACCCAACCCCATGCATGGGGCACACTCGACAGAAAAAGTACTCTTTTTAAATTGATTGTAAAAGTTTTTCTGAAAGGCGTTGTTTTTATATTGTGGCATGATATTGTGTGTATAGAGTTGCTTTATTGTGGGACAAAGTTTTAGCTTGTTTGGACTTTAAATAAAGTAGCAGTGGTTGAAAATGCAAAAAAAGTGTCGACTGCACTCCAGATTTCAAATAATTAACTGCAGGATAGGATGGCAGCTAACATCAGATGAAAGTTGAAACACTGAGCTTACGAACAGCAGGTCGGAGTCTAATATCTTGAACAGACTGATTTTTACTCGCCGACAAGGTACAGGGAAATAATTGATGAAAACGTTAAAGGTCCACATAATTGTGATTGAACCGTCACAATACATGTCATCACAAATAAATACCTATATCTAGAATGCATGCTATTGTTGCTAAACAGTGACTATGGCGCAATGAAGAAGACTCCAAAACTGTGCAAAAACAACAATCTACGATACTGATTTAAGGCTAAGCTGACACTGGAAACAAGGATAGGTCATATTTGTAACACCAACGGTTATCAGAGAGAAATTTGCGATGGTGTTGAAATGAAGCTTACATAAACGTTAGGTGGGATACAGCAAGCTGGTGCGTCAAAAACAGCTGCGAAAAGCGTTAATCCAATTGTTTTCACTTGCGGTCGTTGATTAGATAAAAACAAGTTTGTATTCGACTAAAAGCTGAAGAAGGTTGCGTTCCTTGAGGCAGTTTCGTTGATTTGCACTCAAATATTTCTATGGCTCATACTTCAAATCTTTTAATAACCTGAATAATTTGATACCCCGAAAATTTTGGAAATGGGTGGCATTTTCCCACTGTCCCTACTGGATACGCGCCTAGTGGGAACCGTATTCTAATTGCGGGCTACAAACCAGCGCAGGAATTGGTGAAAGAGAAAAGTTCATCTGCACACCGATACATTAATTCCAATTAACCAACGTAATTTTCAACAATCATGACAATTAAGTTCACATAGGAAATCTGCATACTGTGTCTACAGATAATCCAGTCATAATGTTCATTTTTCTCATTTATTCCCTGGTTTTATACTGGTAGGCTGGGGAAACGTTTCCAACAGTAATGTGACCATGAAATTTGCACAACTACATTACTTTTTATCACAAAATGTTTTGGGGGACAAAAAATATTATGTCTCCCATGTCACCCCAGTCCCCCCTTAAACCGGTCCCTGCTTATAACTAAGAAAAATAGATACGCTTGCAAGTTTTAATCACTGCAGAAAAATGAAAGCATGAAGCAGACAGATTCCTCAGAAGCTTGCTGCCAGGCAAAGTTTTTTGTTGTTTTCGACCCGTTGAGGCAATCTTTGCCACGGTTACTTTCCACAAATGTTGACATTTGCTTAAAGAACTATGAGACAAGAAAATGGAGAACTGACAACCTGTCCCACCAAAAAAAAAGGTTGTGTTTGGAAGAAGGAATAACTGGAAATTGGCTTCATTTTACGCTTCCAATGTGTTGTTTTTTTGTACCTAAAAAATGTTTTTTTCGGTAAAGCTACTTGTTCTGTTTGATCGAAATTAACCACTTTGACGAACTTTCCAGATTTCGCAAAACGTTGAATCGCTCGGCTTTTCTTGATCCTTCGTGAACTGTTACGCTCTGTTTAACCGCGTGGTTTCTCTCTGGCACTCGTCATCGCGTACGTGTGTAATCTCCAGAGCAAGAGTGTCAAAATGATTTAGTGCGGTGGACCATATTTACGCACTTAAATTTTACGCTGGCCAGACAATTTTGCGCATAGCAATTATTTGCAATATTAATGATATGTGTATAATTATCATGCAATCGATAATTTCATTTACTATGTTTTCAAAGCACTGCGATTCGAAGAAACTTGACATCTTTTGGCATTTACAAGCATGTTCAAATCTGGTACCAAAGATTGTGCAGTCGAAAATTTTAACGTTCAGTTGAGATGCACATGTGTCAATTGAGATCGGAATCGAGACGTGTTTAGTTCATCAAAGAGAACAGTTGTTAGTAGATATAAGTACCAGCGAACGTTGACATGGTCCTCGATGCCATTCCTTTATTTGGGGATACATTGCTCCAATGTATTAATAAAACGTTTTGATGTCAACATTTTCAAATCAATCGTTAAGAACACTATTGCACTGTAACTCAATTACTTCCATTTGATATTTTTGTGGCACCTCGTCAGCACTGACGGAAAAAGAGTTACTGAAAATAGCAAAACCAGTTTCCAGATTTTTGAAGTCAGCAAATCTTTCTTCGAATAGTCGGGAATTCTTCGAATCCTTATGGAATCTATATGACTCATAGTTTTGAACTGAAGAAGTTGTTAACATTGGTTTGGCTTAAGTATTATGTCGTAATGTCGCGTTATGACTATAAACATAAACGTAACTCTGGTGTGACATAATAATCAACGTAACTCTGTCAGACCTAATGCAAGCACAAAACTGGCAACACGGGGGCCACAAAGCGGATCATGGCGGGCCGGATTTGCGTAGCCCGCGGGCCTCCAGTTTGACACCCTTGCTCTAGAGCTAAAGTGCCTTTGTTAAGCCGCTACCATGCGTCGTTTTTCTTAGCAGTGGATGGTTTATGAAGCTCTGGGAAGGTCAGCCTTTTAACTTCGCCAATTTTAGTACTGTCGTTGCAAGTAGCCACAGTTCGTGTTTCTTTTTTTACTTGTTTTCAAGTGCCAACACTTCGCCTGTACGGTTTATTTTACATTAGCAGGACTGATGATGCGTTGAATAACGCAAAACGAGTTTCCTTGTCAAAACCAGTGATCGATTTCAGTGTCGCTAACTTTGTGACTGATAACTATGAAAAATTGTTACGATAGCAAGTTTTTGTCATCGCAGAAAAATGAAAGAAAGAATCATCGAGATTCATCAAAAGCTTGCCGACAGGGCCAAAGTTTTTGTTGTCTGTTGCATAAGATTGCATTTCTAATAAGATACCATTACCCATGTTTTCCAACCAAATGAAAATGTAACTGCTTGTTTTATACTGATTCTTATGTGAGATATATACGTGATTTCATAGGAGCAGGCAAATGTTTTGGGGTGGGAAGGATCTTTGTTCTGAATTTTCCCAAAAATTTACGAAGAAAGATACAAAGAAAGACCTCCAAAAACACATTTGCGGCATTTGTTTCATATCAAAGTTCATCAAGCGCCATATTTATTAGCATTTTCAGGGATATTGTGAAGGTTTCCACACTCTTAGCCCAGATTTTCTTGGATGTTGCCCGGATTTTACGGGAATTTGCCCAGATTTTAACCAAATCAAAATATTTGGGGGTAAGCTTGCACCCTTTCACACCGACTCCAACGCCACTGCTTGATTTGAGAGATGTTTTTGAATCTTTATCTCAAACTGTTCATGCATAATGTGTTTAGCTTTAATTTTGAACTCATGTTATGTGCCTCACCTGTAGCATTGAAAATTGATAGTCATTTTAAATATAGGCTGGGCTTGATTACGTGACTGTTTGGACCGCCTTTCACCCAATCTGTGCTGTTTCTTGAACTTTCACATTTGCAATTCTTTTTTTGTTGTCTACTTGCAACACAAACATGACTTGACATGACTTATGTTGAGATTGAACTAGGCACCATCACTGAGCTTGTCTGAGGTAACAGAAAATAGAAATTGGCAACGCACTCATCAGGATGTAGAAAGAAACGAATGGAATCGCATTATTGAAAACGCTGAAGAATCACTTGACAACGATGTCTCCTAAGCCCTTTGTGTCTACGAACATCCCGGCGATTGATGATTAGTACGACAAAAGCATTCGTTGATGGGACATTCACCAATCTGAGTTAGCTAAAGAAAGCGATACGATTACAATGAAATGAAAGGAATAACGTAAATGGCTGAATTAGCCGCATGGACAAATTCAATGTATTTATGAGCAACAAATCGTTTTAGGCAAAAATGCTAATGACGGCAAACTGCTATATTCGAAAATGTCCCATCATCAAGGATAGATGGTTGCACACCACGG
>JGI24021J15306_10009686_pt1 | contig 11921 bp, 5 predicted proteins | sample Ectturendosymbi1_FD_15306 | JGI IMG/M metagenome (IMG submission 15306)
CAAAACGGCTTTTTCTGGCATCCATGAGTTGTGTGAAAGTTTTTAGAAGCACGTTTAGGGCTATGAGCTTTCAGGACTTGCACTGGTTGCAAAGGTTAGGGTCTTGTGAAGCGTCATTTGGAGCCAAAGTGGTTTAGTAGGTAGGTGCATTCAACACTTGACTAGCACTCATGTGACACCTCACTAAACCTTTTTCTCAAGCCGTGGTACTGGGATCAATCCAGAAAAACACTAAAACGTGAAAGAGTCCTCAACCTAAATTTAGTTAAAAACTATCAGGTTTCGAAGCGAAAATGGAGCTGAAGAATGCTTTTATAAATGTACTACGATAATAACGGTGATCCGCTTTGCCCCTAACAAAAATATTAATCAAAAGGTCGTAGAAGAACAAGCGGTTTGACGAGGAACTTCCTGCTATGTCAAGATTTCTCTTATAAATTTCAAAATTTCAGCAATTTTTACGGTTCAACAGCACCCTAATGTAACAAAGTTTCATGAGAGCAAATTGAGGCCTTTCTAAGACAAAATAGTACGCGAACAAATAGATAAAAAATGACTTAAAAATACGAACATTCTAAACTATCTCTCAAGTTGACAGTTCCAGCATATTTGTGGTTGAATGCCAATCATTTACGAAACTTTCAATCAGATAACCTGTCTCAAGATAAATCTTATATGAAGATAATTAACGAGCAAGACAAAGAAAAATTCCACTGAGATTTGTTAAAAATGATTAGAATATAAAATTTCATCTTTATTCTTTGAAAGTTTCTACAAACGTCAAAATTGGTATTATATTTTTTGAAAATTTCGAGGGGCAAATGCCTCCCCTGGTCCGAACTGTTTCAGAAGTAATGACAAAAAACTTTCCCGCTGAACCAAAGCCTGGCATGTGCCAGCTATGCTTTATGTAGCCATGCATGCATGCATAGGTACTGCAAAGAAGGCAGTAAAAATATGAAAAGTAATGATGAGGAGTGCTGCGAATAAGCATAGAGAGCAAGACCCATAATCGAGAATTAAAAACAAGGAGTATTTGATTGTGATGTTCAAGATAGTTTATTATTCCCTGTTGTTATAATAAGCATGATAAACGATTTTCTTTCATTTTATATTGTTGTAAGCAAATGTGTGGAGTGGAAAGAGAAAGCATTTTTATGGTCGGGCCGGGTGACAGTTAGCATCGCCACGCCACTGCAGTGGAGCATGCGGTGAGATATTACCTCACTGTTTCAAAGTGTAAACCTACTTATTTGTGCCAAAAATCCTATTACTCCAAAAGGCCTAAATATTTTTTTCTTTGCGTAATAGGGGAACCAAGGACAAAATTTTTCAAGTTTGGATGGATGAAACAAGTTACAATTTTGCTTTTCAAATTTCAAAGTAGTGCCTTCGTTTTTTAAATCTCAAAATTTATCACCCCTTAATTCGAAATATTTGGAGAATTCTGAATCAATTTCTTGTCTTGTGAGGAGAAAAGATCTAGGGAAGGTGCAGGTAACGTTACAAAAAATGGCAAAGCTTTGTTAGTGAAAATACGCGAAATCTGTGGCGATGAAATTTGAGTGTCAGTGCAGAATATTAGCTTATTGCCTAGCGTTAAAATAAAGGAATGCAGTGAAACAGGTGAGTGGTACATAGAAAAATATTTTAAAAGATTGCTACTTCATTAGCAAGTGCTTTAAAAGACGAAATACTAGGGAAAAATTGAAGGAATGAAAGCAAACTTTTCTCAGGAGTTACCACTTTGCTGAGTTGTTTTGATTGGTGCTGCTACGCACACCAGTGTTGAACATGATCCTGTTTCCAGATCGCGATCCAATCCCGATCCTGCAATTCAGAACCGGAGCCGGATTGGACTGGTTTAAGAAATAATCTCTACAGGATCGGATATGGATATCCAAACTGCGTTGATCACCGCAGTCAAATGCTTAATCAGAGTTTTTTCAGATATAAATGGTTTGGATCAAATATTTGGACAGTGCTACCGGATTAGGATTTCACTGGATTACACAATGAAAATATTGGACTGAATTAGGATCGCAACAATCTTCGATCCGTTCAACTCTACGTACCACCAGTTTTATCCGGCTTTGGCGAAGTCTGGATTAACCGAGGTTTACTGTATTTTGAAACAAAATTTTAAAAACATGCCAGACCAACGGATGCGAATGATTGTTGTGATCATAAAAGCATGGAAAAAGCATTAGGATCTTTTTTTTTTTTGCTGAGACAGTTCAGTCACTTTCGGCACTGGTGCCACAGCTAGTGATTTTTTGCTAGATCTAGTGATTTTTAGACTGATCTAATGATCTAGTGATTTTTAACTGCCATCTATATTTAACTGCCATCTAGTGATTTTTACAAAGTATGTGTTTGAAGAAGATCGGTTGTCGTTTTTCTAACTTTTCAACTTTTCATCCCTGTTTTTAAAGATATTCAGTCTTTTTCAAGACGTGAATAATTAAATTATTTGACTTATTGTTTCTTGTTTGAAGATTTGCACCAACAAAACGAACAAGCGTTTCTGACTTTGAGTTCCTCATTGTTCTCGCTTCCGAGCTGTTTATTGCTGCACTGGCCATGGCGGTATTTTCATTTCTTTGCAGGAACGCTGCAGTGCAAGGTTGATTGATGTAACATACACACTTCGCGAATGGTGTCGTTCTCAGCTCTTGAGAAAAGCCTGACAATTGGTGGTATGAGATTTTCCAGTCTTCATCATGATCTATTTTAACAAACTCGCAAACGATGTTAAGGTTTTTTGGAAGTGAGGTAAACAACTGAATCATTTCAAGCAAAACTCTGAATTTCGACGTAAAAATTTTAAATTTAGTGAATTTTTTCAGATCTAGTCAATCTTTTTTATGAATCTAGTGATTTTTGCAGAGAAGCCTGTGGCAGCACTGCATTACGGTCAGTTGTCTCACAGCTGTATTAAAACTTGCTGTAACAGTGTTCATTAGCCTATATTTTCAGACATTCTGACTTAAATGACATAGTCTTTTTTCAGTCATTTCAAAAACATTTTGGTCCGTGACTGAAAAATGACCCCAAAAACAGATTTAAGGATATTAAATCATTGTTTAACTGTCAATAGATGGTCCCAATATACATTGAAAGTTTTCCAACAAGTTTGAAAAACAAAAGAAATGAACTTTTAAGACAGATCTAGTAAAGATTCATTGTTCCCTCAGTTGTGCAGTGTTACTTTGTGCATTGGTTAAATATCTTGTCAGTCGCATAGCCTATGATGAGAGTACAGCGTGTTGCCATGTTCCACATTGCTTGAAACCTCCAAGGCATTAAAAAAATATCTAGTAAATGTGGAATCATGCAGTCTCCACAAATGGTAAAGCTGTTTTAAGTATAAGCAGTGCAGTCTGAATCGCAAACTATTTTCAAGCCTTATTTCAATTGTGTAACAAAAATGTGTGTAAGAACAAAGGTTTACCATCTTGCATACTTTTTAGTGAGATATATGCAGTGAACATTCAGCCATTTTATTTTGTTTATTCACATTTTGTTCTTTGTCGATTTCAACAGTTCTACAGAAGTTACAGAAGTACATGCTTTATGCAGTGGCATGTAAAATTGTGTTTCATGATTAAATTTAAAAAAAATAAAGATAAGCCATGGTATTGGTATTGATATATTTTTTCATGAATTATTGAAAAGGTATTCAAAAATATAGAAAATGCTTTTTAAAAAGTGTGGGAACCCTGAAATGCTCATAGTCATAAGGAATGTAGTCAAGGCTAGTAATATGAAACATGAATGTTGTCTACAAGGCAGTTCTGGACTGAGTATGGTGAGTTGTGGGCAGTCCAGTCCTAAAAAATGTTGGCTTGTACTATCTCTACCTGTAACTCTACATTTCTGCTGATTGGCTAGATCAGTGGTTCTTCACCTGAGGTAAATTTACTGAACGTTATATTGCAACAAATGTAAATTTTTATAAATAATTATAAATTGTAAGAGTGTGTTAATTTCATATTTTTAAGAAAGGAGCACCACAGTGTGTGTATTGGGTGTAAATCTGGTAATCTTGTTTGATAAAAGGGGGTAAGAAGGTAAAAAAGGTTAAGAACCACTGGGCTAGATACAGTACTTGTTGATGTGGGATTATGATTGATAAGTTCTGAATTGGATTAGATTGCATCTACTACAATATGCTATGAACAAAAAAATTCTAGAGGAAAAAGACAACTTTGCAAAAAAGGCTTATACAGGACATTCAAAATGATTAACTTGAAAAATAGAGTAATTGTCTGGTAAATTTAAGCTAGACATAGAACTACTTGCAATGTTGTGTATTTCTCAAAATGTAAAATTCTCTTGTGTGCTTCAATAGCTTACAGCTGTGGTGGGTTCTGCAGCAGTTTTAGCAAGTGAAAGCTAGCTAGGCTACTAAATCTTGTCAATGTATCTCCAACTTGAACTGTTTTGTGTAAAGTAGCACTTGGCACCCTAATATTATAGAACATAGTTTTTGACAAATGTGTGTTAATTATAATGTTGTGCATTTGTTGCACTGTCTACACTGCGAATTTCATTTTGACTGCTGCAGAATGTTTTAGGATTTTTGAAACTTATTTCATGTTGCTCCACAGTGTGGTGCAAATGATTTCTTGTTGTACTGTATCATTGCAAGAATCAACCTGACCCATAACATTGCTGCTGAAAATATCTGCAACCTACAAGCAGGAATATCACATAAGATTAGGATTGGCTTTAAATTTTTGTTTGGCTGTGATAGGCAATTCTATAAGACTTTGAAAAGGGCTGTTTGTGAATGTCTACATTCTTATGTGTCTATTTCAGATCTCCTAGTTTATTGCCTTCACCACATGATTATTGTTTGTTGACAGTGTTTACTGTGGTTGATTGCAAAAAAACACTCTACTTTTCCTGTCACAATACTATTGTAAGGTCAGTTTTGGTTCTGCATATAGTTGAATTTATTTTTGACAACTACGCTATTTTTACTGCTTGCAAACACTTTGATCATTTAAAACTTAACATTCGCGTTACATTTAACAACCAAAAATGTTTCTTTAAATGAGTTTCAGTGCTTGGAAAATGTATCTACTTTAGGCAACAGCATTGTGTTTTATGATAAAAATTTTCATTTTGTGTTATGGTTTAGAAATGCTTGTTTGGAAGTAAGCAGATTTGAAGATGTTTTTATTGCCATTGCAAACTTTTCTCAGTTACTATTTGAAATGAGTGTAATTGAGTAATTTTACTAGACAGACACCCCAACTGTACAGTTTTGTTGTTGGCGTAAAAGATATGCACACCATGCTAATATTTTAGTTCATTGAAATCTGTACACCGTTCTGTTATTTTTTAAATGTTTTTCCTGAAATTGTTGGCTAGTTCTGAAAATATTTTGATGCAATCATCTGTTATAACTATGAATTGACTGAAAACATGTGAATCAATTATGGTTGTGTTTTAACTCTTTTTAAGGTGTTGCAGGTGCTACTGTAGTGCAACAGCAAGTCTCTCAAATGTCTGTGAACACTGAGAAGAAAAAATTGAAGCTGTTGTCCTTTGGACATTATCCATGCATAGTTGATGGTATTGTGGTCAACATTCATTTACTACCATTTGATGGAGGTTCTGTGCTGTGGGTTAATTCTGAAAATAGTTTGAGCATGAACAATTTAGCTGTTGCAATGCCTTCGAGGTTTGAGGTATCTACTTCCCAAACACTTCTTGGAAGAAGACTTGATATGCAGTCTTCCGACTTGGCTAAAAGACTATCCAAACGTACAGGGCAACAAATTTTTGTCAGTTATAACTTGCCTGAAAATGATGTAGAACTGTTGCGCAAAGTGGAAGCACATTTGATCACTAGTGTTTTTCCAGCTCTCAGGTAACTGGTAATGCACACATTTTGCACAATAAATCCAATTTCTGTACCAGTTGCTGCACAATGCTCACTGTGTACATATGTTACCAAAATAATCTCTTGCAGTTATCCAACAATCAAGTGCAGTCAGTGTGCCATATGTTTTCCCAAGTTGAAGCACAGCTCCAAAAAATTGCACACTGCAACCAGTTTGCAGTTCATTTATTGGAAAAATGTGGAGACAGGAATGTATTGGTAAACTTCTTGCAATAAAGCTGGTGGACATACCTCTTTTCAGTTTTCAATTTGTCTTATCAACTTTGTGGTGGGTCACAGTTTCTGCAAATTTTGTACACGATATATAATTCAATTGTGATGGAGCAACGCATTTTGCCTCTTTTGCATTCAAAACAATGGTTTCGTTCAATGAGAGAATGACTTGCGTGTCATTTTGAAGATTTTGGGAGCGCATGCGCTTGTCCCCATGCATGCCCAATAGCATTATTTTGAATGCAATGCAGTTGAGATAGACACCATGTTACTGTCTTAAAACTTCTGAGTGCGACACTATGACAAAGTATAAAGTTTGACCCATTTAAGGCAATGGGACTACCTGCGAGAGAAAGTGTGGGGCACCAAGAATGTTAAAGAGGTTTCCTCAGGAATACCGCTTATTTATCGAACGGCAGGCATGTTGTGAACATCAGATATTTCGTGTTCAACTCTAAAAACATTCCGGTTGATAGTTTCGGTGGGGCGCCAAAACGCATTAAGGCTCAGGTATTGCACGAGATGTGTGTTTGTCGATTTTCTTCGTAACCTGAAGCATTCGATTGTCTCCTACCAATAGAGTGGTGCACCGTTGGAGCACGCATATCCCGGTCCAGTCGTGCTAAAGATTTCCAAAACCTATCTTTCAGTTATGCTCGGTATTGCCCGGTTGCAGTGATGAAGATTCACATGCTTTGTTGCTCATTTAGAAGAGAAGGATTGTGTTGAGCGGAATTACACGCCGATCCGATACTGATACCAGTGGTGTAGTCGAGACCGAGACCTGGTTAAAATTCCGAGACTTATTCAAAAACACCGAGACTCGAGACTTCAAAATTTGTGCATTTTGTCGAAGTGTTTTTAAAAATGTCATCATCACTTCTGACTTCATTTTTTTCAAATTTCTGGCATTTTTCGGACGTTTTTTGGTTGTTTATTACCTGCAAATACAACAAACAAAAAATCGTTGAATTATAGAAATTTTAATAAACCAATTCTTTGCAATATTCAAAGTCTCGAGACCTGAAACCTTCGAGACCGAGCGTCGCAAAATTTGGTCTCGAGACTCCATCACTGACTGATGCATTTGGCAATGGAAGTGATCTGTTCAAATCAATGGTTTTGTAGTCCCGTTGGCCAATGCAGAGGAGGAGGAGACGAACGGGGCGCCGGCCCCGGGCATCCAAGACAGGGGAGCATCCAAAAAGTAAATTACAAAAATTTTAATGTTGTAACTAGTTGTTTTTCCTATTGTAAGGCTACTAACGCATGCTGCATGGATTTAATCTTTCGAAACTTGTTGTCAACACTATTTTTTATGTATTCAAATGCCGGTAATTCTCAGGTTCTTCATTACCACGGACCTATATTCTAAGTGTGCGGCGCACACCCAATCAAAGTGACGTGACTTGTCCCAGATCGTGCGATCAAGGGAAAATCACAAAAAGGAATGAAAGACAAACAGGGTTGAGAAAAACCCATTAAAAAACACCCGTTTTTTAAAAATCCGAATGTTTTTGTTTTTTTTAAAAGAAACAGGTGTTTGTTCGTAAAAAAACGCAAAAAAACCATTCTGAATTGTTTTTATTGCATCATGCAATATCACCGTTTTCAGAGTTACCCAATAACAACTTGTACCTATTATGGCATTCAAATTTGAGGGTAAGGAAATGTATCCCATCTTTGTTTTCGCAAAGTGTTCTTGGTCAATTCACTCCAAAGTGGTGAGGCTTGGCTATAACGCGCACAGCGAACAGAGAATGCCATTCCCACACAAACTCTGCAGTTTCACGTCAAGTTTATGTACATGCCCTGCTAGTTCGTCTATATCAGTGGTTCTTAACCGGGGGGACTCGCCCCCCAGGGGGGCGTCAAGAGATTCCCAGGGGGGCGCGAGCCCTACATGCTCTACAACATGGAAAGGTTTTGAACAGGAATGTGTCCCTTCGATACGTTACACCAGTGCTAATTTTCCACCCATACATGTTATTTAGTTCCGACAGAGATGGAAGTCGAGGTTCAGTTTCTTGAAATTTTGCAGGCTGAATTCGAGCCTGCATGCAAACATTCAGGGGCGCAACATGGGGACTCTTTAGTCGACATGCCAAGTCCCTTTGACAATAACATCTGTGCCGTTCTTGCATTTGAGAACAACATGGTGCATATAGAATTTACGCCGGCTGCATCCCAGAGCGGCTCGCTTAATTCCAGATAAACATGAATGCACACCCGTTGAACAGCTCCATGTAGCGTGGGATACCGCTATGGCTTTCTGTAATTCAAGGAGTTTTCTACAATGTGGCCGTACACCCGCATGATACTAATTTTCTACAGTACTCCCGCCGCGTTCTGTGATGCGACAATGCATATTAGTGACGATTCAACTGCACTTGAGCCATACTGTTGTTGAATGTAAGACTAAGTTTCGGCTTGGCAGCTGCAGGCCACCATACGATGTCGACTTCTCGGCCAAAGAAAGATAGTAACTTTGCTTTCTGGCCACCCCGATGGAGACACTCATCTGCTTAATCTGGGAACCGTTTATTTGTAGACTTAAACACTTACTCTTTCTCTCACGAGTAAGTGTTTAAGTCTACAAATAAAAAAACATTTCTATTTGAATATCCGGTTTATGCGATTAACCGGAATATTTTTTCACGTATAAATGGTTTGGGTTTGAGATTCTGGAATATTATGCGAAAACATGTTTCAAAGAAAGCGTTTTCCATCTAATGCTGCAAAATAATATCACACCAAATACTGGCCAAAAACTGTAATAGTGGCCTATAATTTTGGGTGCAGGGCTCCAAACAACCTGCCGTGGCGAGCGAGTGGTAGTAGTTATCAGGTTCAATGCAACATTCCTATCTTTGAAGTCTTGTTGTAAAAAAATGTGTACCTCTTTCTGGAACCATGCAGAAATCTAACAACATACGGCTGCGCACTTTGATGCAGTCAGCAGGAGCGTAACGAGGTTAGACGGCGCCTGGGACAAAAACAAGTTTGGCGCCCCATGTTCGAACCTGAGGTCTTTCAGAAACAAATCTGCTGTTGAAGAAAATACTTGTGACATTGTTAAGGCTTTTCGGCGCCCCCATAATGATATGGCGCCCGGCAATTGCGGCCCCCTTGCCCCCCTCGTTACGCCTCTGGCAGTCAGATTGTTTATATTCGTCCTTATTCTTTGAACACTACGACCGCATTTTACTTTGCGACTGAGTGCTCGGACGTTATAGTGTTTATTTGAGGGCGTGTGGATGTGATGTAGTCGAGACCGTAACCCCTTCTAGACCGAGACCTGGTTAACATTGCGAGGCGAGACTGAGACTTCATCAAAAAGTTCGAGACCGAGACTTCAAAATTTGTGCATTTTGCCGAATTAAAAAAACTGTCATAATTTCTGACTTGAATTTTTTTCAAATTCCTGGCGTTCTTCCGACGTGTTTTGATTGTTTCTTACCTGCAAATACAACAAAAATCGTTGAATTATAGAAATTTTAATAATCCATTTCTTTGCAATATTCAAAGTCTCGAGACCTGAAACCTTCGAGACCGAGAGCAAGTCTCGAGACTCCATCACTGGCATGTGCATACCACAGTACTTTCGTACTTGGCCAGACCGTTGACCAGGGTTGGACTCATTCTGGATGTAGTGTTACATCAAGTGTTACGGGTTAATGAACAATAGTGTTAAGAAAGTGTCTGTAACCCTGTTGTTCCACCTCCAAACTCCCAATTAATTGTTCTGTTGTGTCTGTTTTTATCCATCGGCATTGTGCAGCCTGTGCGTGTTTGTACTCTATGGAGTGTGTGTTACAAAACCTTAAAGTAAAAAAATGAAATAAATTCACCAAGAAGTACGTTTCTTTCTATAACTTATTTAACGTCAGGGGTGCGTGAACCAAAAGAAAAATGCTTAAGGGAGGGGGGGATTGCGGAGAAAAGGTTAAGAACCACTGGTCTATATAGTGCATTTTTTCAACATATGGTTTGGTATGGTTCAACATGAGAAACAGCTTTAATGCAGAGAAGGCAGAAAATTAGATAAAAGTATACCGATTTTACAGAGCTGAAGAAGATGACCAGTAGAATTTGCTCAAACTGTTTGAATTATTCTTGTCTATTTTTAAGTCCTTCAGATTTCGTTGCTGTTCGTTTTGTTTCATTAAAAAAATGTACAATCAACTGTACATGTGTGCTGCTTATTTTTTACTTCATAGTACATTCTTCAAAGGAAAAGTAGTGGATTTTTGGTGGGTTTTATTGTTTTTTTTAAGTGGGCTATTTAAAAAGAGTTTTTTTGGTTGGGTCCAATTACATTAGCACTGAAGATAATTATGGACGTTTAATTGAATTTCTGAGCCTAGTATCAAAACTGTCGTGTATGATTTTATGATGCGTCACTAGTTTCCTGTTTCGTTTCTTGTGCTAAAACAGTCGCACACCTGTGCTTGCAATATGTGCTTCGTTTCGAGTTTCGTCATTAATTGGGATTTCAGGCCGATTGATCATAACGGCGCACACAAACCCGTATCTTTTCTCCCCTTAGTAATTGTGCGTATAACAGCCACCTAACAAAAAAATAAAAATTTTCTTGCATACTTCATGCGCATTCTCAATTCTTGTTGTAGTTTACCAAGTTTCCAATTGCCAACCCTGGGTGTCCACCATCCCAACCGTATAAACTACTCATCGACTGCTATTCAACGAGACATTCGTGCAGCCTTGCATTTTTGCAGTTGTGAACTGCGCTGTCGTAGAACTGAGTGTCTTCTACTCCCCTGTATTAACCCGTTGCCGGATATTTTTGCAGTCATGAACTGCTATGTCTTAGGAGCAGGGGCGTAATTAGGTTAAATGGCGCCCAGGTCAAGAAGAAAGTTTGGCGCCCCCACTTTTAATCTGAGGTCTTCCGGAAGCAAATATAATGTATTGAAGAAAGTAATTATGACATCATTGGGATGTTTCGGCGCCCCCCATCAGTGGCGTACGCAGAAAAATTCTCATGGGGGTTTTCATTCAGTGGTATATGGTGGTCATTTGTATTTGATGTCCGCTATTTGTGACGTCATAGTTTGACGTCATATTCATGCTTCCAAACCAACGTTTTGGCGATGATTTTTGACACAATGTGCATATTCTTCTACACGCACTCCCCTTAATTTATGTGTCACTGAACTGAATATGAACAATCATCGCTACAGGTTAGTAGGATATCTGAGGAAAACGCTACGACACAGCAGTTCATAACTGCAAAAATATGAGGCAGCGCATTAAAACAGGAGAGTGAACCACACTCATCACTGCGTCGGAGCAAGTCACAACTGCAAAATGAGGCTTTGCTAATGTCTTGTCGAATGCAAGCAGTCGGGCACAGAAAGTGTGCGGCTGGAATGGCTGGCGCATACCAATGTTAGCAAGATCGAATCTTGCTAAATACACAAATTGAGAATGCGCATGAAGTGCGTAAGTAAACTTTCGATTTTTTGTTGAGGCTGGTTTACACTGGGGCCAAGCAAGGCTGAGCCTTGGGAAAGTGCAATAATGTTTACACTTGCAATAATGTTTACGCTTGGTTGCGTCGGTTGCCATGCGAGCGAAGTTCGACGTGCTACCCGCGTCTATCCTGGTTGCTTGGTATAAACAAGCTGGTATCTGTAACGGTTGGCCGTTGTAACAAAAAAAGCAACTGCTGCTGTGGTACTGGCACTTAAAAAGTGTTCACAAGCTAAAAGGTGAAGGTAGCCTTCAATACTGGACTGCATTAATTAAGTCTTCTGCCACTTTACCT
>JGI24021J15306_10009691_pt1 | contig 11918 bp, 6 predicted proteins | sample Ectturendosymbi1_FD_15306 | JGI IMG/M metagenome (IMG submission 15306)
TTTACACTGATCAGCTATTGTGCCATTGTGTTTTCATTTGCTCTAATTTTCACTAATGGTTGGTTTACTGTACGCGATGGCTTTTATGGCACTTCTGCTTGTTGGCTGAATCGTATGAAACAATAAACCATTACCATTACCAACGCGCTCTTCGCATATGTTCTGCCACGAAAGGGTTGGGGGCTCCCAAACTGACTTTGTGTCGGAGCGCGGGAAATTCTAGGTACGCCACTGGTTAAATGCGCGCAGATTTATCTAAATGTGCGCAGATTTAGCTAAATGTGCGCTTTCATCAATGGTTTAACATTCTGACCTGATCGCTAAGGGTTTTCAAGTTGGTGATTCGGTATTACGAGCCAAAATTTTCATTTGTGTCTTATTCCACTTTTTACAGTTTTTGAAAATCTTCACACCCTCCTTTTGGTATTGAAGCATTTCATCCCTACGATGAGGGGCGTTATAATTTTAAGACCGGGGTTGCCAATTGACGTGAAACGCACGAGTACACGAACGTTGCGAATGCACATCAGAGGTTTAGGTAACATGTGTTCAAGTGCGGGTTACAATAAGGGCAGCTTACATTAATTTTTAACACCATTTCGTGCCGGTTGCAATCAAAGGCGGCTAACAATCGAGTAAATTCGGCAGACACATAATCGACTACTGGACGGAATCGTCGCCAGAAAGTTTTCAATAGGGGTCTTTGCAGTTCTGCGGGGGGCTTTGCGTTTGTGCGGGTGGGCTTGACATTACAACATTAACCAAAACTCCACTGATTTATAGAGTTTCGCGTTTCAATTTGGGGGGCTTAGAGCTTTGTTTGGCGGGGTAAGCCCACCAACCCCCCCCGTGGTGACGGGACTGGAACTGCTACCGGAAACAGCACACGTTGCGAATCAGGGCAAACAAATTGTACAAACGATGACGTCATGAAATACATCACAGGGGCCCTCCGGTGAAAATTGCCCCGGGTGCCCAACCCTTTAATCCGGCTCTGAGTATGGTGAAATTTGTGTACTGTACGTGCTGCGTTCTGCACTGCTAAAAATCCCCGATCTGTGGTACAAACTTTGCATAAAGTTTGCTAAATGTCAAAACGACGAGATATACCACAGCTTGCGAACTTCGCATTTTAGAGCAGGAATGCTGGTTTGGTGAAATAACGAAACTGTAGGTACACTGGAGTGCAGCCCACGGTGTTTGGAATTACCAACCTCGTACAATTTTTGTGACATTATTGCTAATCTTCAAAACGACGAGATTTACCACAGCTCACGAACTTCGCATTTCAGTACAGGAATGCTGGTTTGGTTAAATATGTGAACGTAACGTAGCCTACGTTGTTTCACAATCCCTAACCCATCGTACAAATTTTGTGTTAAGTTTGCTGAAGTTCAAAACGACGTTCGCATTTCAGAGCAGGAATGGTGGTTTGGGGAAATACATGTAGACTACCTCTTGAATCCTGCGTTGCTTTAAAACTCGTATCTGAGCTTTAAATTTCAGTGAACGAATGCTGGGTAGGTTAAATTAAATGAATGTACCTACTGCATCTTGTGATATGCACACTGGTATGCAGTCTTCCAAACAAGAAACCACAGATTGCGACCTTCGCATTTCAGTACAGGAATGCTGGTGTGGCGAAATGTGTGTTCTGTACGTGCTGCAACTCACTTTGCTCAAGCGAATTCTCACTTCATTCATCTGAGCTTTGCATTTCAGTGATGCCGCTGCAAATGTTCTGTTGCCGACCTAACCGAACGTTTCCTTTCGATGCGCTCTTTGCATGAGAGCATTATTTTCTTTACAACACAGTGCTCGTTTCCCAACGCGGCTATCGCTTTCAACACGCTCTTTCCGTGAGAGCATTCTTTTTGTGGGCCTGGAGGCGCTGAGAAGCAGTGAGCGGCGAGTGGTGAGAATAGTGGAAAAGGTCAGACTTGCGCTAGACAAGACCCGGGCAATCAATCAGGGCGAACTTTGTTGTCACAAATCCAACAAGTGTCAAACTTCAATGGCGACTGATCGTCATACACGGTTTGTGAAATGCAACAAAAACAACTAAGCGATCCTATCTAGCGCAGCGACGGTAAACTATGAGATCGCACTATCGATTAACTCAGCGTGGCAGGACAATTAATCCTTGAAAGGGCGCGACTGCGATTTGCGTCAGTTCAGCAATTAACATTGAAAAGGCGCTTTGCTGCGACCGTTCTCAGGTAAATAGACGCGAACTAAAGGCACAGCAGTAAACTTGCACTGGATTCACTGTGAGCTACAGACGTTCAAGGAATAAACATATATTACATACCAATTGGTGTGAAATCCACAGCTCAGATCTTTAGTCTTTGAGGTGATCAGACATACTCTGATTCGGTTAGCAGAATTTGGTTTATACACGAAGAGAGCCGAAACGTTACTAACTCGAAATTTAGACTGGGCTGTGGTTTTTACTGCACGTTATGCGAGGCGAAATAGAAAAACAGTTCATCTTGGCGGCGAGATTGCGCAAACCGTCAAATGCCGTTGCCGAGCTACTTGGCAACCACGAGCGTGATATACCAGGGGACGGAAGCAGGTCAATCCGCTTGCGGGGTCTTGGTGCAGTATTGTGCAAACAGGCAAAGACTGTCAAGAACCTGCTGGCTTACGCTAGGAAGCCACGGGAACCGTAGCTGGCAGGAAATACTACGGTTTCTATGCAGATGCTGTCAACTAATAGTAGGCTTTAAGGTAATATCAAGTAAATCAAACCCCCTTTGGACCTAGAGAGCTGCACCCATTAGAATGATTAGATAATTAGTAACCGGATAAACACAGCTCGAACCCATTAAACAAGGCTGAGACGTATGTCGCTGCGCGCCGTTACAACAATTACTTGCGAATACAGTGCGTCCTGTTCCATTCTGGTAGAATTGATCTGTGTATTTTGCTATTGTTAGGTGTTTGATAAGATTGCAATTTCGAGAAACAGTCGCTATAAATGGAGGTTTCTAACCTGGTTCTTCTTGATATGCGTATGAACATCTATTGCTCCGTTCCGGAAATTTCTTATCAACAACATTAGAAAAACGAACACTGAGAGCAGGTTTTTTTCAAATTTCAACAGTTTGTTTTTATATAAAGGGCTTTAGTATAATTTGTTTCTTCCCCTAGTTTTTCAGTGAACTTGAAATGCGTTCCTGTACTGATCCTGGAGAAATTAAATTTATTTCTCATTCAGCCCCATCCTAACAAAGCTTAGGTCACCATTCCTTAGCGAACTCAAACTGGCACTCATTGATTTTGCATTGAAAGTGAATTAATGATTCGCAATTTTCATTGAAACGTATATTTTAAAAACAATGCACGACGCATTTCCTAAAACGCGTGTTAAATATTTGAAAACATTTGGAGATACTCATATGAAGACCTTTTTTGATGATTTCACTCTTTTGATATCTTCTCACGACCACCATCCCCACTACAGAATCCTATGTGTCTAATAGAGTCTAGTTTAGAGTTACAGTAAAAATTCTACGAAATTTTGCGATAGACACTTGGTGATGTGATTGTGTTTCATACAATTGTTTGCAGTTCAAGCATTCCTCTAATCAGCTTATTTTGTTCATACATAGACTCAAGTTTGTTTTTTTTGATATGGTACAGCACGTGCTACCTTGCTGGAAAGTTTATACGCCAGTTGAAAGAGAGTTTGTCTGGTCAAGATTTGGAATGTGGAAATATAGACATTAGCGATGACGAAATTCTGGCTGTGGAGTTGGCAGCTCTCTGTCACGATTTGGGTGAGTATTGAAAAAGCAACTTCGTTTGAACTTCAAGTAAAAAATCTCGTGGTAACCTTTCGATACAAGGTAATATTTGTAACGGCAATGAAACTTTCACATTTTATATCAGTGGTCTGGAACCTTTTTGGCTAAGGGAGCCATGAAACCTGCATATTTTAAATTGTGTTTCCGTGGGAGTCATATAAGTTCGCCCCCACTGCCTAATTTCGCACAAACATCTCATAATTGCTAAGTTCGCACATACCAAGTAAGTTCGCACAAACAGCTCAGATTCAAGTTGCGAACTGTACAGCAATCAAAACAAACTGTTAAAGTAGACTGCGTGTTGAGCAACCACTTTAAAAAAGTAGAGTACAATGCCTTTGTCCACATTTTCGATTAACCAGGGTCGCAAACTTTTTGATTATTTTGTATAGAATGCTTTGGTAGTTTTCTTTGTCTTATAACTTGAAATACATCTTGCAAAAACAGATGACGCAACATTTTGCTCGGCAGATTGCTCGGCAATCTGTAGATTCATCACTGCTCGGCAGATTCATCATCAGCTTCAGTTAACGCGTTCAGGAAATGAACATCAAATTAGAAGTTCGATCGATTGGTGACACAACAATGATTATTATGCAATTTGACTATACCCATTCTCTACGTTTGCAAGGTTAAACTGGATATTTTCAGCTGTCAGGAAGGAAAGTGTATTTGTGAGAGTACGCATGGAAACATTCAGAATGTGGGCCAAATGCAAATTAGGCCGAATTTCCAAAAATTATCACGAAAGGTCAAACAAAATATTTGCGACTAAAGCAAGCACTCACATTTTCACAATGAAACACCAAGCTTCCCTGCGTTGAGAGTACTTTCTGCCTATTTGAGTTAAGCAGTAGGAGTGGTAGGCTATATTTTGCTGTGTGCCATTCTGTTATTTGTATCGTGGAATGTGGTGCATATATGGAAAACAAAAACCACATACATTAACTACAGAGACTGTACATACAATCTGACTAGCTTGAAAATGTGCACATCGCAACATGGACATGATGGTGAAAAAAAACATCCATCCATCGTGACTGACTGGAAACAATTTTCCCCATTAGATGATTGACAAGCAGTGATTTGGAACAAATAGTCTAGAGACTTGGGCGGAGGAAAGATTTTTTAGGGGAGGGGCCACTAGGGGATTTTTCCAAAGTTTTTCCGAGGGGGGCCCTCAAGTGGTGAAATTTGTTTTTTTCCGACTCAAATATATAAAACATCCTTTTTTTGCTGAAAATTTCAGAATCCAGGGAGGCTCTTGGGCAACCCCTTCCGACGCCCATGCCTAGCGACGCTAGATCTATGCATGTCCTGCCGGTAGTAAATGTTTCCTGGGTTTTTTTTGGCTGATGCCAGTGAGATGTTGGAAACAATCCAAGCAACAAAAGATAATGTAGAAGACTTGATCATACGGTTGCCGAAGCTTGTGCACATAGATGAAAAACAAGAGAATGATGTCATTTTTGTGGTTTTGAGCATACGTACAATACTGTAAAGTCCTTGAAGTTGAGAACAGTTGTTGTGTCCTAATGTGAAAGTGCAAACAGGAAATTAAAATTCTTTCGAACACTTACGGCGAAAATTAATGCAGATGATTTGGAACGCAAAAGAGAGCATGTTATGCATAAGGTGACGCTTTGTTCACTTGTTTAAATCTGAACTTTTTTGCACCATAAAGTTCCTAGCTTAACTTTCTTCAACGACAAGTTGTCGTGATTGATTTACTGTAAATACCAGTAATTTGGTGAAAAAGTTGAGTACCCATCTCTTGAAACAGCTTTTGCGAACTTAACCTGGATACAACTGTAAATCTGTTAACACTAGATGCCCGGTGCGGTCATTTTTGGCCGTTTATGAAATTTAGCGTTTCGTATTTTCGTTGTTGCTGCAATTTGCTTAGTCATACTCCTTGACTTTTCCAAACTTATGATAAAGTTTTTACATCAATTGGAACTTTTTTATTAGAGTTTTTCGAAACAGAGTATTTAACACATCTGCCTAGACGCCCTGAACGGTCAAAAATGCTGAGTGGTCAAAAATGACCTTCGCGTGACAGGAGATAATGTTTCTTCAAAAAGGTGGTTAGAAACTTTTGCAGAGTTTCTTTCGTAACTATGAACGCAGTTACGCAACAATGGAGTAACAATTGATTGAGAACCAGAACTACTAGAGTAAGACCAGGGGTCTCAAACACGTGGCCCGCGAGGGCATTTTGTGAGGCCCGCGATGCTTTTCGGGAATTTTGATATATTTGACATTTCGTTGCCAAGTGCCTTGAAATAAGATGCCGCAAAATAAATAAAGCAAAGCTGGATGATACCCATGGGTATCGCAACCTTTTTCAAAGTGGGGGGGCACAAGTGCACGTCAATAAAACTATAGAAAACTTTTGTGATTTGAATTGGCAACTATGACGTTACAAGCATTAAAATATGATGTCATCACCTATCCACCATATGAAGATCTAAATTGCACTATTTTAGACAAAATTACACCACTATGGAAACGTATCTGTGAACCACCTGAACTACAAATAGGCTGTTACAGGGGCGAACCAGGTCAACAGCGTCACTCGGGCTCATCACACGAATTTTTCTGACCAACTGAATAAAAGCCTTCGACGCTTGCGTCATTGAAATTTTCATTTGCTTTCATTCTGGCTGGCATTATCGTTGCCCTGTGACGTTAGTTACGTAAGAATAAATGAGAAATTCTCATGATAACTTCTCCATTGTTGAGTAATGTATGACTCAGAGCAATGATAACGACAGTAAGCCCTCTGAGTACTACGCTCATTCAGATTAGCCCGAATGGCTGGACAATTTTTATTCGTTTGAAATTATTCTCGAAATGGGAACTGTTCATGGCATTGGATTTCAAATCCAGTAGTTCAAAAAGCATTCAGTCCGGTATGATATATGTTTTAAAAAATACTTAATTGCATACGACAGCTCGGGCTCTAATGGATGAGCCCGAGTGAAGAGCGAGCGGACGAAGTCACGAGAACGCCTGCTACGATTGATATTGTTTTATTCAGGTCACCTGCAACATAGAACGTGAAACGCCGGACATGAAACAAATACTGTATATATGAACAGTGACAAGGCACAAAGAAAAGAGCCCGAGTTAACAACTTAGTGAAGTGGGACCGGCCCTTGGGTGGTGGCACAAATTTGCAAAGCAAGCACGCTCGCATTCTCAGATATAAACCGTAATCGAAGACTCGGGCTGAACCCGTGGAGCCCGTGTGCCGGAATCGCCACTGAGCTGTTGAATACACCAAGAATAAGCATAAAAACAGGAAAACATGACACAGCATTGATACCTCTCTTAAACACATTCAAAATCACAACTTTTCCGCATCTTGAACACAGAAGTATCATGACTGAATATTAATTCAACAAAGGCATTAGATACCGAAAGGCAAAGACCCGACAAAGCATATGCAGCAAGTTGCACAGTTGGCTGACCGTGTTGCCAATTCAAAAACAAAAGCACAGTTGAAATTCATCTGTGAAATATTTAATATTGGGTATAATGTTCAGCAGAATTTCACTATTTACATGTTGTTAAAACGTTTGAAATTACACCAATTTTTTAGTGGTGTGGCACGAACTTGTTGATACACGCAAGTATGGGTGTTGGAAGGGGCACACAAATTTGAAAATTTCAGCAGAAAGGCTGTTTTCTTAGCTTCGAGTGGTAAAAAACAAAATTAATCATTTTTGGCCTCTCCACCCTACAAAAACGTTTGGAAAAATCCACTAGTGCCCCCCCCTGGAAAAAATCCCTCCGATGCCCATGCACACAAACATGTAAATTTGTACCATTTCTGCAAAAATTGCGTTTTATTAGAACAGGGGTCACCAACATGGTGCTTGCGAGCACCTGATCACACGCAAGCACCAAGTCGGTCGCCCGCGGCTAGTTCTAAAAATAACATTAGCATGATCAATGTCTTTACATTAACGAATATCCATAATGAAATAATTGAAAGTAAATTGAGAAAAATTTTTATTTCAGAAGTTCATATCAAACTAGTACCCCTTCGCATTAACCGGTTACACAACAAGTAGCTCGCAGTTTCAAAAAGGTTGGTGACCCCTGTATTAGACAGTATTACACCAGATGGCAACACTGTAGCAACACCGTTGCGATAAGCAAGCCATAGCAGGATGACAGACTGTGCACGGTATCTTTTGCCAAACAAATACGAAATTCTGCCAAATTCACTGCCAAACCACAGATGATATATTACAAATAATATTGACAAAATGCAGCCAAATTTATGCAACATGTTTTTCACGATTTACTTTAATAAAGGACCTAATACTAATTATGTTACTAAAACCTATTTAGGTAGAATGAAACATTCAAAAGTAGATGGGCCAGGCCCCTCCAGAAATAAAAGTGGGGAACCTAGGCCCATGCGGCCCCCCGGTTCTGCCACCTATGAATATACCAGTGCGGTTTTCATCCTGACCTACAGACCAAATTTTCACTCTCCAGCAAATTTTTGAGAAATCTTGGGAGCATGCCAAAAACGTTTACACATCTTTTGACGACCTCGAGAAAGGATACGATCGGGTTCCTCGTGAAAAGCTTTGGGGAGTGTTGTGGGCGTAGGCTACGGTGTTGACGATGCCTGTTACTGGCAGTCAAGTCAATGCATTCCTGCTCAGAAATTTGTGTCATTGTCGGATTAAATCACGGACAATTAAATCACGAATTTCGTGATTTAATTCTCCGTGTCGGAGAATTAAATTAAATCACGATTTGCACGGTTGGTGTTGGACTCCGACAAGGGTGTGTTCTGTCACCGCTTCTCTTCATAGTCTACTTCAGGGGTGGCCAAATTAAGGCCTGCGAGCCACATTCAGCCCGCCGGCAAGTTTAATCCGACCTGCGAAATACCTTGCACACTTTTTCAAGTCCTACGTTTCCGGGTGTGGACAGCAGTGTAACAGCATTAAGTGCTTCCTGTCACGTAAATTGCACTGTATCCCGCCCTCCATTGGTCAGGCCGTCGCGAATTCGGTCATCGGGTCAAAACGTTTGGCCACCTTTGCTCCAGATGGATTGGATAGACAGTCACAGCCGAGTCGAAGAGAGTGCCACGTTTGTGAGCCGCAGGATCAACCGTTCACTTTTTTCAGACGATTTGGTACTCCTAGCATCTTCTCAACATAGTCTTCAGCATGCACTCGATCGGTTTTCTGCTGCGTGCGGCCGAGCCAGATGGAAAAGAAATCATTGCTAAAATACAGAGTTATTATGTCTCTCTACAAATCAAAGACAGTGTATGCTGCAAGTGAGCGGAATACACTGCAGCAGGTGGAGAAATTCAATTACGTAGCGGTAGTATTTACGAGTGACCGAGGGTGGAGCGAGGAGGCTGATATATGGATTGTTAAAGCTAACACAGTTCTGCGTGTGTTTATGGCTCTGTGGTCACAAAACGGGAGGTTTCAAACACCGCAAAGCTGTCAGTTTTCAAATCGGTCTTTGTTCCGATCCTTACCTATGATCCTGAATCTTGGATAATGACCGAAATAATATTATCTCAGGGGCAAGCGGCAGAGATGGGATTTTTGCGATGAGTCCATGGTGTGACACTTCCCGACAAAGTGCGCAGCTGTGAAATTTACAGAGCCCTGAATGTGGAACCACTTTTCCTACGAACTGAGGGAGCACAGATATATTGGTTCGGCCATGTGTCCAGAATGCCCCAGAAAGACTGTCGAGGAAATTTCTACTGGGTAAACCCACGGAAAATCGGTTCAGAGGTCATCCAAGGTCTACGTGGAGTGAATACATCTCCGATCTTGCTTTGTCTCGTCGTGGTGTAGAACCAGCAGAACCATCTGAAATTGCTGTTGACCGTTAGGCATTGCAAGTCCTCCTAGGGCTGCTGCCCCAGCGACCCTCCTTAGTGGAAAAGCGGGCATGAAAATCAATGAAATTAATACCATTTACGTTATTTTGTTTAATCACAGGTATTTAAAATTGCTCGCCTAGCGAGTAAACAAGTTCCTTAGACCAGGGGTTCTAGAACTTGGTGTTGTGGGGCCCATGAAGAGATTGACCATAATTTACATAGCCCCACAATAAATTTCCAAAACAAAAAAAACACATTACTTCCCGATTAATGTTCCTGAGTAAATTGCAAAATACCTCGCGGAGCCCGGGGGTTTCTCTCGCGGAGCCCTGGTGCTCCGTACGGAGCACTTTGAGAACCTATGCGTTGGACGACTTGAATTGACTAATAAGAACGCAGAGACGGCTAGAAATGATTTGTCTATAATTCATGATACCATTCGCAGGAAATAAAAATGCAAAAGCTCTTTCTAGTAAGTTCAGGCACCGCCGTTGTTGTGTCACCCTTAAAATGCGGCCCGCGGGTTACTTTATAAGTCCTCATTTGGCCCAAGTTGAGTTTGAGATCCTGAGTTGGACTGATATTTAGTAGTCTTATATGTTTGTCAGCTGCCTCAAATAGTTGCTGATTGTTGTTTGTTGTAATATCTCTTTTAATAGCCTTATCAATATAAGGGCGATATTGTCATAAATGACAGCTACTTCACTATGTTCTGAAGCAAGGGGAAGATTTCAAGCAGAGAAAAAAAACAACAATTGTGGCTACTATATGAAAACAACAACGACAGGAGCCGGACGCAGAGCTGGTGATCAAAGACAAGCCATTGCATACTCTGAAAATTTTTTGTCACTTAGCTTGCAAAGCTTAGGAAAAAAAAGGTTGTTTGCATCTTGATCTCAATGCACAAAAACATAAAAATTTGAAATACCACAGAAAGTTCTTCCATAGCGGTAGATTACTAAAACCAATCTGGTTGGCGTGCGTGGATACACTGGACCAATACCATACTAATAAAAGTGCACCTAGACGGTTGCCAGCTGCTGTGTTTTTCAGCATAATTGACTGCAGTGCATGAATGCTTACATAATTTATTGTCTAGCAACGAAATTGAAACTGTCAAACGGCTGTTTCTGCTTGAGCTTATGAAAGAGGTTCGCCAGTAAAAAGATATAATAGGCTGTTTAACGTCCTATTCACGTTAGTGGCCCAAGACATCGAGCACTGCATTGACTGCAATCAGTGTTGATTCACACCTAAGCTGGGAAAAGAAAAAAATCGCCAGTTTGTTTCATGCAAAAATAAATCTAGTTTCTGCCAAAACTGCACGAAGGTCTGTTGTGGAAAACACGCATTCGGTAGAGCAACAATTGTGACATGCAAAAATTGTGCTGACTGAGTTCTAATAAAATCTTTTGCTGACAATTTTCGTTTTCCTTGTAGGCTACTTTTTCACCTGGCTGCTTTTTGACCTTAAAGAGACATGCAAATATGACTGACCGGCTTGTTTCAATGCAATATTCGAAGCAAATTGAATAAAAGTGTTCATAAACGGTTTTACAAATGAAAGGTCAAAAATGACAGCACTCGTACTTGTAGGTAGATAATTTTTTCAGGGCTTTTAGTGTTAACGAAGCCGTTTAATTGCGAAGCATCTTCAATTAGCATTATCTTGCAATGACGCATTCTTGGTGCTGTTCGTTTGTCACAAAATTATCATGCCTTAAAATGGAGGTCTCGTAAAGGTGTAAGCCAAGTATCTGTAACCTCCAGCCTGCACGCCGGATACGACCTAGCTAGCATTTCAGTCATCCCTAATGTTTGTTTTCACCATGGCATCCAGCCAAATTGCACTTTTAGAATTTCAGATAAAGTTTTTCTGCCTAGAGAGAAATTCGTGCATTTGATAGATTTGTCTTCATTTTTGCAAATTTGTACAAGTTTTATTTTAACAAGGATAGATCCCGTTTTGTCCTGGGTATAGCGTTAAACTACATCCGGCGGGAAAGCTCCGATTCGGGAGTTCTTGAGTTTAGGGAAAGTGGAGCTTCCTTTTAAATCCCACTGCTCCCAGGCCCACTTTGACCCGAAGTGGTAGTACCTAATAGGGTTCCAACTATGGATTAAATACAGTAGAACTCCGATTATCCGAACGCCTATTATCCGAAACGCTTATTATCCGAACACGACTTTAACAAAAGAAATTAGAACCTGACAAGAAGCAT
>JGI24021J15306_10009692_pt1 | contig 11918 bp, 14 predicted proteins | sample Ectturendosymbi1_FD_15306 | JGI IMG/M metagenome (IMG submission 15306)
TCGTTGTGCAGTGCACTCAAACAAACTTTGTAATGCACTCGATGTAATCTTGGCAAGCAGAAGAACTTTACATTTGAAGCTGCCAATCAAAACGCGAAGTTACCTCCAAATGCAGATAGCGTTCCATTGTAGTCACTTCTTTTGTAATACAAAGCGATGCGACCGCCAGAACCACCTCCAGCGTTGTTCGCTCCAGACCCGCCGTTGCTGGTGATCGAACCATAACCGTCTAGCTCATCGCACTTCACCCACACACTTCCACCAGCACCTCCGCCTGTATTCAATAAAGAAATGCGTGACAGCAAAATGGGTTCCATCTGTTGATTATTTTTCAATGCGAGTCATATTTATAAGCTCTAAAACAGCAGAACATTTATAACGTCAAACAAGATAAAAAAACCTCATACAAATCTTTGACCTCACGCAATATTTTTGTGTTGATTTGCTACCTCAGCAATAAATCGCATTGACTAATGGAGTTACCTGAATTGGGGGTGAGCTTTGGATCAGCCGATACACCATTTGCTGACAAAGCACCATCAATGTGAAGAAGTTTTGCTGCGACTTTCAGTGAACCTCCTCCAGATCCACCATATCCGAGAGGAACAGGTAAATTGCTTAGAGGGAAAAACACAGTAGTAGTTTGCCTTTGAAATTAAATGGAATAAGAAAACAGGTTGGATGTTTTCAATACAGTAATTGCATTTCGTAAAACTAGTAATCAGTGGCAATTAGATAAATGTATGGATTGTTGTCTGTAATACCATTTCGCACATTTTAATCATTCAAATAACAATTATTGTGAAATCATCTTAACCCGTCTGCGAATTGTAGGTTAGGAGAAAAGCCACAGATGTGGCCGAAATTCTTTAAGGCCGCTTTCCATTAAACACATCTATCACAGGAAAACCATTACATTACTGCAACTCACGCATCATGTTGGCGGCAAGAGTTCTAAATATCAAAATATATAAAAATAAAAACATTTCAAAACATATGGCTGTTACTTACTTCAGAGGTTCATCGCCAAAATAGTACGTTCCCACATTAGATCCATTTCCGCCGGGCGATCCGAATTTATCCGGTTTGTCGAATAGTCCGTGCGGAAGACCCACTTTGCTTGCTCCTCCGCCGCGAGCAGAAGAGCCTCCGTGGGCTCCTCCGCTTGCTCCTGATGATGACGCAATGCCAACGCCATCAGACACGTCATCAGTGGCGTTGAACCTGCATGAAAGAGCGCAAACTGGAAACAGTGAAGACAGTTTCGCGAAAGCTGGATGCAGGATACCATGCGAGCACGCACGTCACAATTTGCTTTGAGGGAAAAACAGCGGCATTTCTCCTCCTTACCCTCCTCCATCCAAACTCAAACTTCCGCCAGAATAAACCGCGATCTGGTACGCAGCGTCGATGTGCATTCTCCCCTTGGTGATAAACCGGCCCCCTCCGAACACCGTTAAGTTTGTTGTGGTCAGGTGATACCCGTCGTCTGGTCTGCAAATATTGAGTCCAACAAGACACATGTTATTATTCGCTGAAACCATCCCACAGTTTCATTCTCTGTTCGGTGCTACTGATGAACAGCAAAAAAAACTTTTTTTCGTCCCACATTCCCCCTGAAATACGTCTTTCTGCCAACTGAAGGCCCGGTCAGCTTCCAAACAGTGATCGCTGCAAACTCCCACAATCCTTTTATACTAGAGAGGGCGCCTGTCTGCAATACCTTCTGCAATCAATGTGAACAAAACGCTTGAAGTTGAAATAGCGCGCGTGGAATCTAACGGATCCACAGAACTCTCGTCAACTGCTGCGATTAGAAGCAAAATGTTTGCAGTTTGCGAAAGTGAACGCTTCAGCCACTGAAGACGATTTAGTTGGTTTACGCATCATGCAACGTTCGTAACTTCAATACGCTGTTGTTTTTTAACTATCAGTGCAAAGTTTAACATGCTGGTAAAAATATTATAAATTAGAGCCTCCATTAAAAACATTATTTTTGACTTAAGGCAGTTTGATGACCCCGCGTAAGTGAAATCGACTGTTTTGCATCAAAAGCGGACTTTACACGTTTCTCACACATGCATGTGAACCACGACCGTAGCTATGGGGGGCATTCGGCGGCAGTGCCCTCCCAAATATTTTGTGTCCCGCCAAAAATGTTGTTGTTCCCAGAAACATTTGTTTCAAACATACAGTAAAAACAAAAACCTAGCCCCCTAAGATGTATTTTTCCCTCTAAACCTTAAAACCTGCCAACGGATCTGATGCGAAATAATCAAATGCAAACCTCGCTGTAGCGAGTTAGAGCGACACGGTACAAGCACTCGGCACTCTTCAGCACCTGATCAACAGAAACACGTGTTTCAAGTTTAAACATTTGGCAAGATGGAGACACGCTGCAGCTTGAACTATTTCGTAACAAGTATCAGAACATAGGTCTGCGTGAACGTATACCTGTGAGTGAGTAATTCAAGCACTCCCCCGCTAAACACGTGAAGATCGTCCAACGCTACCCTGTGACGGCTGAGCTCGGAACCGGTTTGATTCGATTCCACGACTTCATCAGCATTCAACTCCGCTTGATGATGTTCGACCGATTGCAGGTAAAACTTGCCACCGTTGAAAACACGCAAATCGCGTATTCCGGTCACGTGACCTCCGTGGGAGGTCAAAGAAACCTGCATTGCAGCGATAGGAAAGGTCTTCAATTTACGCAGGATAAAAGATTTCTCATGCAAGTGTTTTTATGACAAAAATCAGATTTTTTGTTTTAAAACGGCGGGCTGTTGTCGATTGCCATGGCATTGGTTATGTGCACGACGGGGCTTACCATGTACAAAAAATGTTTTTTAGCAAAGCACAGACACAGCTGCTACAATTCGCATTACAACAAGACGAGCTCTAGCTTTGCAGCAAGCCGTTGAAGGAATCTCCTGCTTGGTTCTGCTTTCATCTTCTCGCGATGATTCATGCTTGTTCTCATCATTTAGCAATAATAGTTAAGTCACAGCAGTGACCCACACAAGCGAATCACACCGCAATTTATTTGCTCAGGAAAACTAGTTTCGTGTCTATTAACACATCTGTTGTCCTTTATTCAAATAGAATTCGCATTACTATATGCTGTCCACAAACGTCTAACCTGGTGGAAATAGGTTGTTTTGGGCATCTTTAGTGATGAACCTTCGTACAGGTTGAAACTGACTGGCACATCTATGCTTGCCGAAGCAACGTCAAAGGCTTGCTTGTAACCGACATGCACAAGTCCGGACATGTCTCCAATGACGTGACCAAGGTTTAGGGATGGCTCAGCATCAGAGCTGGTGGTGTCGTTCATCTGCAAGACCAGCAATTCTATTCAATCGCCAGAACTAAAGAATTTACATTTCATCATGATCACACGACTTGGTTGTAGTCACAGCAGAAAGTGCTGGTATCCAAAAATTCCGGTTTACTTGGATGAATTTGAAACCTAACAACCCTCCACAAAATGAATAGCAATCGTAACACCGTGGCCAGGATTTTTATTGGAGGAACAAAAGTTCTGCGGTACTACTTCAAAATGGCTGAACATGTCAAGTACATAAACGATCATCGTTGCTTTCACTCAAACACATTGGCATTTATCAAAAACCAACGCCATCTTTTCGTGCTGCAGAACATTTTATTATTATAAATAGAGAGGTCCATGACCCGTGCCCTTGTGGTTACGCTTACTCCCACACGCTAGTAGAACTTTTTATCGTGTAATGAACATGTCAGCGATATTAATACGTTCTTCGATACAGAGGTGGATCGAAGAGGTACAGTATTACAGCAACGGCCCTCCTACACAACTACTACGCCTCCCCGCTCAGTTAACCTTAAAAACCTGATCATTTGGGTGACACTTGCCAAAACGACCATTAATGTTTTAGGAACACAGGCGCATTTTTCAACAACTCAGCAATCATTCTCAATATTATCCGACCCGAAAAAACAAATTTGTTGTATTTCGAAATATTGTTTTCGAAATACAAGCATATTTTCCTTCCACAAATGCGGGAGGCACGCAAGGTGACTCCAGCCAAAATGCTACACAATGATTCTACCTCGCAGGGCAAATATTTCGCCAACTGAGCCGGCATTTTCAGCTTTTAATCAAGTAGAATCTTCATCGTTTCATCTGTTTCGATTTCTCTTTGGTCACTAACGGGTGCTAACAGAAAATTAGAAAAAATGTTCCCGTAATACGACATTTATCAGATTCCTTTTCCATTCTACGCTAAACATGAAACCAATATCTCACGCTGCGATTATCGTCACCCTGACAACATTGCTTCTATCCAACAAAACCAAGCGAACAAAAACAAGTTTGAAGTTGTAGTTCTTGGATTCCTGACTTCAAACCCAGACAGAATAGCTTCATCTCGAAACTGTGAATGTAGTTTACTTTTCAGTCATGTGCCATGCATGTGCTGATTCCAGTGATTAAAATACATTTCTGTAAATAGACCTGATTCCTGTAATTCGAAAACGCGAAAACGACCGCATTGTTTATCACACAGCGCAGACTTATAAAGGCCCAATGCTCCGATTAGACACTTGCACGGTATTTGTCATATCGACCTGCTGCGATGAAAACCTCGTCATGATAGCAAGATGGCCGCCCTTCTGAATTCGAGTTTCGTCGATGTTGTAATGGTAAATGCTTTCGTGGCTTGGTTCCAGCCACGTTGCTGCTCCCTGCGCACAAACGCGAAAGTACATCACGAAACCGCCGAATTTACAACCTAGGAAAAATGTCGTGGATCATAAAACACTTTTGCATTCGCAGATTTTAACTTCATTACTGCAGTTCGTCATAAATTTATATAAGACAATTTAATCATCTTTTAAATGCTGTCGAAATTAAGCAGCAGAATTGAGCGTTGTGCTACTCCTTAAATTTTTGCAAGCGATTTGTTGCGTCACAACGAAACGGATTCGTAATAGAACGAAGAAGGGCATATGTTATCTTACATCTCATTTAAAAGCAGAACGTGTTTCAGTAAATGCAGTTTAAAAGTAAGTCCCTTAACACTCAGTTGGCAGAAGCGCGATTTTATTAAAGCATGGAGGATGTGTGCTTGAAAAATGTAAATGCCATATCAAAGACTTATAAAAAGTCTGCACTGCTATAAGAAAGGTCTAGGCCTACTAGGATCTATGTCAATGTTTTCACGGGCGACGGGCATGAATATTCAGGATTGCATTCAGAATATTGAATGCCTGTCGCCCGTGAAAGCATTGACATAGATTCTCTTTTCTTTCTAAAACGAAGGTTTTAGGTTTTACTTTTGACCTCGCAGTCAATCCCAGACCAAGCCCGTTCATGATCATTTGGCTCGTATTTATGAATTCGCAGCTTGAACGTTTTTCTGCAGCACTATGCACTAGCATTACAAAAGTGTTTTTTCGAAACACCATCTCTTCACTAAAAAACGTGGAATCTTCTTGTAAAAGTTATACACGTTCGCAACAAACTCCACGAAAATGCAAAGAGGTTGTAGCAATACACAGTATATGACCTGCAACTCCCGGAGAGTATATCTTTCCCGTTCTGAACGCCCATCAGCATACACCTCGATTTCTGACAGCGCAGCAAAATACTGATTGTGGGGCGAGCAGAAATCACGCAGGCCTTGGATCTCGATCGTTATGGAGTCGGCAGGAAGATGGCCAACCACGACGTCTGTGAAGGATCCAATCGCGCAGGTGCTCGCAGGCTCGATGTAGCCTTGATTTCCATTGTGCCCATAGAAGCGAGAACTCGGTATTTCTTCTCCGGCCTGCTTGTTGACTCCCAACGTGACGCGGAAACGAGACGGGAAACCGCAAGCGGGGAATAACCTGATTCTGTTGATGTTGTACCGTTTCTCAAGCTTCAAGGTAACAACTGTAGTTCGTCCATCAGCGACGAAGATTCGATTTTGAGAGGACGACATGGTTTGATCGAACATGTGCGAAAGCAAGTAGTACGAAGCATGGTTAACTAATGGATATCTGTAGCAGGCGTAGTGGTATCCTCGGTTGTATGGCCTCACAGTTGTGCGCACAGTGCGCGAGGCACTGGCTTTTGTGCTGTACGACGACGACTTCCCGATGCTTGTACTGGGAGAAAAGTCAAGTCTGTACCCGATGTTGTGCATGAAGCTGTCCACTGGTCGTTGGCCATTGTTGTCAATAATCAAGGTGGCTTTTGGTTCTCTCTCGTTCTTCACATAAGCAGTGCCAGCAGCCCCAGCCTCTGCGTACTGCCCGACAGCTCCACCGAAAGCGAGGAAGCGACCGAGGTAGGGCAGGTCGCTGTCGTTGCTTTGATGATAAACGGCAACGCGACCACCAGATCCACCGCCTCCGTGACCTGATATGGCTCCTGCGCCGCCAAGCGCTTCGATGCGACCTGTAGAAACAAAGGTGATAAAGAAGATCTTCTTGCAGAGATCTGCGACGACTCCGGTTGCGCAGTGCTATGTTTCGTATTGGTTGGAAAGTTCCATCCACGTGTAATAAATACAACGTTAATTAAAACTACTTTTGCAGTAAAAAATGCATTAGAAGCATCGTTCGACCATTCTATTCCAACTTCAAACGTGTTAGTCAGTGATTCGATTACACTTTTACCAAACTAGATGCGTGATGACTCTGTTACTCAAAATCATGTTAGACAAATATCATTTAACCCTTTGATGTTTGGTTAAACCTGTACGAGTGGCAATCAGCAATACATCGAAAATTTAAAGCCGGCGTAAAAGCCAGTTTTGTCATGCCGTATGTTGACATTTCACCACAGTAGTATCCAGGGAGATCCACGGGGTTACTCCGCCTATTTCAAAGACATCAGTGTGCCAAACTACGAAAAGAACCAGCAGGTTTGGGAAATCTCGTAAACCCCGAAATTTGGTTTCATTAGTCGATGAACTTTTTTTATCTTCACTTTTTTTCATTAGGATAAGGCAAATTATGTAAAAAATCTCCACGCAGAACCGCAAACATCCAACTTTTGTCCTCCCGCTCAAAAGTCCTGGCTGCGCCACTGCATTTGGAGCGATAAATGTGACGTTGTTTAATCGCAAATACCTAACTGCATACTCCCCGTAAACCACATGAACTTGGGAAAATACACTTGCGAGGTTTATCAATATGATAATGGTCACCTTACGTAAGAATTAGATTTAAAATGCCTGGCGTGCGCATATTATGTCTTGCATAAATTCGAAAGTTTGCTTCAAAAAACTTATCACGAATGACGCAGGGGCCACCAACATTTTGTCAACTGCGTGCCGGCTTGAGGTTTCAAATCATTCAGTGTGCCAACAGCCAGGGGTGTAGTGGAGCGGGAAAATGTGGGAAGCGCTCTCTCATTTAATTTCATAGTGACCTGACTTGAAGATGTGCCTCTTCACTCAGATTTCCTGCGCGCAGCTCCAGACGTGGCGTAAATGAATAAATGACAACCTGCTTAAATGACAACCTACTGTATATCTGGTTAGACCAGACCATGGTTTTTCCACGCGACAAGATAATCGCTACAGGGTTGGCTTTGGCGTCGCACAATCGTTTTCAGCTGTTGCTGGCCATTTTATATTTGGCGTTTTAACGCAAAAATTACATGTTTTTTTATTTGGTGATGCTTACGGAAACATTGGGAATTTCGTGAAACTTGGTGATCAAAAACGAGTGAAGGATTATTTGAAAAATAGCTGATACTGCTTACTCAGTGGGTGAAATATATACTCTGATAAGATCATAGTGTTTGATGCTTGTCTGTGAAAGGATTCGTCTCGATAGCTAGTGAAGACCTTTTAGTTATTCGTGAAAACCTTGCAAAGTCTACGCACGCTAAGCAAAATTGTAATTATGTTTCTTTCTTGGCCCTCCTAACAGTTGCGGCACACTGCAGCCGTGTGTATTTGCGATGATGAATGTCGTCACTACGTTTGCTGTTTCGTCCTTCAACCTCTGTGTATTTTTTGGTCATTTTCCGGCCATAGACCGAAATTTGAAATGACCGAAAACACGAAGTCATTTCGGTGGTAATGTCCGAAAACATAGACTAATGAATGCTGTTACGGCGTGTTTTAATAACATTATGAGACAAATTACAGAAATGCCTCTGCGAAAAAAGAACAGCCTTCAAAAACAAAAACTTAGACGCACACCTGCCTCATGGATGTGTCAACCTGTATTTGACTTTTCAGCATAAAAATTAACAACACGCTAAGGATGCTGCGCTTGCTGTTCTAAGGCAGGGCTTCTCAAACTATGGGTCGCGACCCCATTTGGGGTGGCGAAATGTAACTTTGGGGTCGCGAAACAAATTGGCTTGACAAATCAGATATAAAAGGTTTTGTAAAATGTGCAAGATAATCAAAAGGAGGCCTGCAGTGAATCTATTACTACTGCATTTTTAGAGTCAACATCGTGTTTAATGGTGTCAGTTGTTTACTAGGATGTCTGCCAGAGTTGATATAAAAGAACCCGACCCAAAATAACCCACCCGTTTTTTTTAAACAGCCCAGTTAAAAAACTCAATAAAACCCACTCTTTACTTTTCCTTGAAAAATCTACTATGAAGTAAAAAGTAAAATAAGCAGGGCACTTTTACAGTTAACTGTAAATTTTTTTTAATCAAACAAAACGAACAGCAACGAAATTTGAAGAACTTCAATCTTGAATAAAAGAGAAGAATATTTGGAACAGTTTGAGTAGATTCTGATGGTTATCTTCTTCAGTTCTGTTAAATCAGTATATTTTAACCAAGTTGTCTGCCCTCTCTGTATCTAAACCTTTTCCGATGTTGGACCATACCGAATCATATGTTGAAAACACACACTCTTGACGTGAAACTGCAGAGGTTATGTGAGAGCGGTTTTTCTCTATATGCTGTGTGCATGCTTGCCAAGCCTTACCACTTAGGAGTGAACTGACCAACAACACTTTGCGAAAACAAAGATGGGGTACATTTCTTTACCCTCAGTTTTGAATGCTACAATAGGTATAACAAGTTTTTAATGTGTAATTCTGAAAATGGTGATACTGCATGATGCAATAAAAACCATTCAAAATGGGGTTTTTCCGTTTATCTTTAAAAAAGGACAAACATCTGTTTCTTTAACAAAAATGTTTTTAACCCAAAAAAAACAGGTGGGTTGTTTTTTATTTAAAAAAAGAGTTTTTCTCTACCCTGATGTCTGCTTGAGCCAGGAGTCTCAAACTCAAATTGCTCTGAGGGCCAAATGAGGACTTATAAAGTAACCGGAGGGCCGCATTATGACGCTGACGCAACAATGGCGGTACCTGAACCTGAACGTTACTAGAAACAACTTTTACGGAAAAAATTGTGGTCAAAAATTTGTGAAAAACCGAACCCGGATCTCGAGTCACTTTTCGATTTCGGCAGTAGCAGGAGTCCGTGCGGTCATTTCTTAAGTGAAAACACAGCTAAATTTCGGTTGGATCGATGATTGTAGCCGGAGTCTAAACAGGAGTCGGATTCTCAAATTCGAAAAATTACCGGATCCGGGTTCAAAAAGTTCGGAACAGGTACGGAGTCTGAGTCTTAAAAAGTGACTCCAGCCGCCTCTGTAAAGCAGAGATGATCAGACAGTGTTTTTGTGCTATCCAATCTTATCCTATTTTTGAAAAATGATATTCGTATCCGATCCGAATCCTGTTTTGGTTAAAATCATACTATCTGTATCCGAAAACTATCCAAAAGTGTATTATGATGCGCAACATACATTTTTGTGTGGCATCTGTGAGGCAAAATACCTGCTGGAGTTATTTTGCCTTAGCTGAACACGATTGGCTGGAGTAGTCACATGACAAGCTTGAAATGCATGTCCCACTTAGTTGACTGTGACATTGATCTGTAACAGCTCAGTCCCACCTGCATGGACAGGTGTTCTAATGGTTTCAGGGCTGGCAAGCAGTTAGCGGCTTCTTGTTTGCAATATGTGAACTGCAGCCTAAAGCCTGAACCCCTCAACCTAAAGTCTGACCCTAAAACGTGACCATGCCCTGTCACTAAACCCTAACCATAAACTCTTAAACCCCAACCAATGTCTCTTTGCCTACCCCACTTGTCTCATGACCACTTCAACCAATTGTGTTCAACTGAATGCAAAATAGTACCAGCACAGTCTTTGCGTTATGAAACACAATAGACATCACCTAAATGCGTTGCCCCATATTGGACCCCGTTATGCCTATAAACAGCAAGCTTGACATATCACATAACCTAAGGTTAAGTACTTTGCAGAGTCATTTGCCTCAAAAAGCAAGCTGAAGTTTTGCCTCACCAAGCTTTTTTTAGTCATTTGCTTAGTAACAATGGTTCCATTTTGACACAATCCATGATTTCACATTATAAATTCATTTATTAATCCTAGTCATTGTTTTACTTTAACTTCTCAGCAATGCTAGTCTACAAACCAAAACAGAATTTAAAATAACAAACTGGCTTAAACTATCTCACAAATTTTGAAAAGATTCACTTTAAATTCGGTCTAACAAGTCAATGTCATAAAACAGGGGTGGCCAACTTGCCTTCGACTGGAATCGACTAGAAAATTTCTTGATAACTCGCGATCGACCGGTCTTTAATAAAGTCACAAGTAGAAAATGTCATGAAATGCAAGAAAAACGAATATTGATTGAAAAATGATATTTTTAGGCATTTCATTAAATCCATGCAAAATCAGGTGCGATCAACCTGCTGAGACTCGGCGATCGACCTGCTGGCCACCCCTGTCATAACACAACAATTTTGCGTATCGTGTTCAAGAACGAAACAAGCTAACTGCGGCGTCAACCGACCAGTCAATGCAGGCTAACGTAAATTAGGGGTGAAGACAGCACGGTCTAGTGGAGACTACAGACCACATTGAAAGAGCTGACCTGCTCTAACCACTCTAGACTACATATCAAAGTAGGGCTACCGTAGCCAACCCTGGTCCAGGTACGTAGCAAACAACTGCTACATTGTGTATGCTACCGAAAGAGCACTATCTTGCTACACCAGCAACAGACTCATGCTGACAAACTTGGCATGTTCCATCATTAGGGCATGGGACTACACCACGGAACTGAGATTACATCANAGACAGACTTGGAGTCATAGCACAGAATGCTGAAGAGATGCTTCCAAATACTAACTAAATGATTGTGCAATGTGCAACTTATTCCAATAGTCTGAATCCTCGAAATATCGAGAAAACATTTCGGATATCCTTATCCGGTTCCCGTTTGAAAGCAGTTTTTGGATATCCGTATCCGGTTGCAAACACACTATCCTTGCGGATATCCAACCGGCAAACCGGAGTGTGATCATCTCTGCTGGTGAGGTAGCCGGTGTCAAGCGAAATTTCTAACCTCTGCGAAATTTCTGACGTGTTATCGTTTCTCAGTTATTTTACTTCCCAGAATAAAGAAATAATGAAATTTTATTGCGGACTCATGGTCCATATCAGAGACACAAGAGCACAAAAAGTGTTTTGCTGTACATCAGCGCACATTACAGAAACGGTGTTAGCACATGATCGACACTGGGAGGAGCAAAGCAGTTTATCCTCTCCACAGCTCTATCGTCATTCGCAAAAGCACAGAACATGGATAACCATTCAGTAGGGCATTACACACCCGGTGTTAGTACGTGTCCAGCCTTGAGACGAGCAAGACCTATCCCAGCACTTCTTACTTTTTTATGCTTGGTGTGTACACAATGTCCACATATTTTACTACACAAAAGCAATACTGGTGAGACGCAAACTCCGAAACAATTAACGGACAACTACTACATTTGTTCTCCATACAGGAGTGTTGAATAATTGAGGAAAAATGAAGATTTGTAAAAAGCATCAGACATTTGAAGCGATCGAATAAAGAAGTTGGAT
>JGI24021J15306_10009694_pt1 | contig 11918 bp, 7 predicted proteins | sample Ectturendosymbi1_FD_15306 | JGI IMG/M metagenome (IMG submission 15306)
ATTTGGTAATGATGGCCATGAAACTTATGTAATAATGACCATGAAGCTTATGAAATTGCGTATCATTCATTAGCTTTGGTGTGCCGCGTGAAGAAAACTGCTGTTGGAAAGTTTGTCGTGCCCTGAAAACTGTTCCGGTAACCACTTATCTAGTGTAGCAAAGCACGCGGTTGTATTGAGTTAAATGCGATCACGTTTCAAAAGATTGATTGCGGTTCAAGAATGTCTTGAAGTGTTGCGTTTGATACTTTCATAATAAAGCTATGTCGACGGAGTTTTCTAAGAAGTAGTTACTTTTCGTGACGTTGGTGAGCAAAGCAAAGCCATCACTGCCCTGTCCGTTAAGTTACATCGCAAAAGTCCTGTTATCGTTTTTTTCTTTCTCGTTTGACAGGCACAGTGACGGGTTTGAGGTCATGTTCCGATCATTTGTTCGCTTGCTCTGAACAATCAGACTGTCTGCTGGTCATGGGAAAAGTCAAGGATGCAATGGGATACGATACAACGAACCGTGAAAATTTCAGTTTCGGTTGCAGAAAAAAGAGATGACCCTGCTTTCTGCTGTTCACTGTATTGCTACCAAAAATATTGCAAAAAATCTTAGGAATTTACGCAACTTTTTATGCTTCAAGCCTATCTAAAATTTCCATAAGTGTTATTTAAAAGCTTAACAGCATAAATTTCTTAGGCGGGGTCATGTTTGCTACATGGCTTTCTGCTTCACCACCTCCACTGTCACTTACTTTAATTTATGTGCAGGACTCACTTGTTCATCTGTATATTCCTCAACTATTCATGCATCGGTTGCACACCATCATCCCGTGTTATGTAAATGAACGTTGCCTAAACGATTTAACCTTTAACGCAAGTGATTATTTGCTACCATTCCACTGTAATAGAAAAAAGCATGTTTTGCATGCCTGTTTAGAAAAAACTGTGGTCATCCTACCTACAGGTGATCTCGGTGATCCGGTTACGCATTGGCCTTGCTGTTTTTCCAAGTTCGAAGCGTGTGCGTTGCTGTGGCTGACTCAGTGTCTGGGTGTTCGAAATGGCCACAAGCAATTCGCGTGGCTGACGACTGAGATACGACTGCAACTGTCTGGTGGTTCGGAATTGTGGTTTGCCAGGCACGTGCTGCTACGGCTGAGCAGAACACGTCATCAGGGCTGGCTGATGCGTCACTACTCGTCTTGCATACAGACAGCAGCATCGAATCTGTTTTGCCAGAAAGAGCTATAGCACGTCTACTAACATAAGTACGTAGCGAGGAAGCTTCAACCTTATGAGCCGTGGCTTTGGCTAACTTGCAAAATCTTGAGCATGTAAGGCATCGAACAAATGATTTCATAAATAGGAACTCAGCAAAGACTTTCATAAAATATAGGAACTCAGCTGGATATGTAGTCGGTATAAGTATTGATCTTCATGATTTTCCTTTTGAAAAGCACGAAGCCAAAGTATTTGTATGAGAATTTATGCGTTAGATTCGATTTTCCTGTTGAAACGCATTTTACAGTTGTTTTAAAATTGCTCTGATCTGATTTACTTTACAGTTGCTGTGGAATGCACAAAGATTTGTTACCGCTGTAAAAGAGCACTGTTGCTGAGGTTATTGAAAACCCTTTTTAGATGACCATAGGTAGAAACCAAGAAAGTAGACGGAAAACTCGCATTTCCAAGCGAGAGGTTGTTAATTTAAACGCTTTAGAAGTAGAAAGAAAAAGATCAGCTGATCCGACAAATCTTTGAATGTGCTTGAGAGCCATAAGGAGGTTGTTCTGCTGACGATTAGAAACGATAATCAGCAACATTCTCCATAACGCAAATGTTTTTCATACCTTGGCTGTAAATGGCTTGTAATCCTAAGCTTTTGAATGTGAGTAAAAGAGCTCTGATTTTTAGATTTGGGTGCAAGAAGCAAATCTTTCCACTTGGCTAATGAGTTGTATTTAGGTTGTGCAGTTGACACAACGCGCTAACATCTACGTTTGAAAACGTTTGCTCGTTTGAAGCAGCAAAACACCATTTAAAACCTGAAACCGAATGTGTTTTTGCATCTGCAACATGCCCTCGGTTTTTCCATTTAGACGCATGGAGGTCGAATCTCTCTTCAGGCAGTANAATATGGTGGATTCANCTTGAAGCTCGTTACGACAAACTCTGTCTTGAAGCTTGCCAAAGCTCTTTTGCGTAAAACCCTGGGAAAGTATGCGATTNATTGCGCTGCGTGTGCTGCTGTCTGGTTTGAAATTTCGCTGCTTTTGCTAGCATTCAGTGATCGTTACCAACTGTGACAAGTAACTGACAAGAGGTAGAACGGACCTGGGTAAAACACAGTGTTGCCAGACTAAACAGACCTTTCAAGCTAGGAAATTTGCAAAATTCCCCTAGAATCCATTTGAATAAGACCAATTGTTTAGGTCGCTGGACCAATTATCCACGAGAATTTAGTGGAATTGGGCCGCTAGAGTGGCTAGACTGGATAAAAATCCGCTAGATCTAGCGGAAAATACGCTAAAGTGGCAAGCCTGGTTAAACGTCATTCGATTTTCCGTTGCTTGCGAACTGTACCTTAGCTTGCTTTTCGCAGTCACTGCTGATGTCTAACGCCAACAAACGAGACACGTGCATCATTGAATGGCATTGTCTTAACGTTTAGCAGCAACAAGCACCTCATCAGCAACAGGAGCTTCATCGGACCTTTGGCGTTTTGCTGGTTTGTAGCATGAAATTCAACGCTCTGTGTCTGTGCCGCGAGACCGAGATTTTGTCAAAAAAAGAAAAAAACTGAGATCGAGGCTTGAATATTCGAGACCGCGACACAAAACGTGAACCATGTGTCTGCTTCGCCAAACTTTTTCTTGAATTTCACCAAAAAAAGATCATCAACACTTTCCATCTGTAATTTTCTCAAACTTGTCGCATTTTCAGAACTTTTTTAAGTTTTCTTTTTCCGAAGGTACGACAGACAGTGAACAGGTTGACCTGGGGAAGCTTGCACCACGCCATATCAACGCAGCATTTAAAATCTTGTGACGAAAGGCTCCGAACAAAGACCTGAGGCCTTCGAGACCGAAACTCACAAAAGCGTCTCTCGCGACCAAGTCTCCAAACCGAGACCAGGTGTCGAGACTCCGTTACTGGTTTGTTTACCAGAGGAAAACACTTCACCTATCACATACTTATACATTAACTGAGTTTTTAATAAACGAGTTAGTCATGCAAATTCTCAAACTGAACGGCCTGAAATGTTTTTTTAATTTTATGGAGTGTCATCAAAGTATGCAATTGCCAAACGTTTGCTAGCTTGAAACATATCAATCTGAAATGGTCCCTGTAAAAATAGTTCGTAACCTAATGTATAAACAGCCCTGGCGTTTATTTGCGAACGGTGGAAGTGGATTTTAAATGAAAAGCACATGAGCCCACTTGAGTAAAAAAGCTATCCGAAGCAGAAAGAAGCTATCGGTTTATTTGGCTTAGAAAGTTTAATATTTTTTTATATTAAGAAATTTGATTTGTATAAAAGTTGTTTGTTTTTTTACTCAGCACGTCAAGTATCTTGTACAAGTTAGGCTTTTCGCTCTAAACAGCCAGCGTTTTCGATAATTTCTCTTGTCGCGCATGACAGAATGTATCTACACTCCTGTTATGCCGTGTGTTTCAGCAAACCGATCACATGGTTTGGTTGGAATAGAAATCTAAGTATTTGTGTGTGAATGTTGAAAGGTGTAGGGATTGTTAAGTTTGCTGCTAGCTGTTAAGGCTGCTGTTGCGAGGATATACGGAGCCTGTGTGATGGCACTGCGTGATCATATGGTGAGTTGCATCTGACGTTTGTTTGTTGTTTCGGCAGTCGTTGATATGCTCGCTCCGTTAGTGTCAAGCAAATGCTGTAGGCCTACATGAGAATGGCCCAGAAAATTCGAGCGCCAAATGGCCGTTTCGTTGTTACTGGGAAACGGAATCATTTAACGTTAAACCACAACACTGGTTAAAATTATTTCTTGTGATTTTACCTTTGCTTTCATTTTCCGTAAGGAATATTTTGGTCAAATTGATTTTTGAATTCATCTCACCTACGGCAAAGTGTTTGCTTCTATCTACTGATCAAGTTAGTTCAATTTGTGTAATCTTGCCTTGTCGCCGGTTTCTTGCAATATGCTAGGTTGTATAACTTTCTGGTTGGAAAGCACATTTTTTTCTACAATCATGTTTTTGACTAAAATAATGCAGACGTTTCTTTTTGACAACTCTCTCTGTGTGATGAATGTAGGATTGAAAATGTTGACATGGTCTTAGTCCATAGGTTCCCAACCTTTTTTGAAGCTGGCACCGCTTTCATAAAAACAAGTTATGTTCACACCCCCTCGTTTTTAAAAACGCGTGGAAATCACAAAAACAGTCCGATTTTTCAGTATTTTCATTTTTTTAATTGCTGCTCGTAACGCACAGGCCAGGTGTGGACAACCTACGGCCGCATGCGGCCTTAAATAAAAATTGAATATCTAGCGGCCGTGAATATCTAATTTAAATTATAAATTATGGCGGACGTGCATTAATGAAAACTGTTTATCTACTGTATCAGCATACTTTGTAGAAAGACGGCCGAAAAGACGTGTGGAAACAGGCTAGTCTCAGTTCGTGGAAGCAGAACAGAAGCGATGCAAAGACAAAAATTTTCTTAAACTCACTGGCGGTCGTAATTCATAAAAATGAACACAATGCGGTCGGCAAAAACGAAACCGTTGTGTAACCCTGACATACAGGCTTATACCGACAAGACGACGGAAAACACTCAGTCTTGGGCCTACTGTTTAAACTTTCATGCCTTACTGCTCATTAGAAACAAACCTATTTACTTTCTTGTTGCTGCTTCGTTGAAATTATCCGCTCATACCTTCTTAGCACACAATTACTAAAAGCTTCGCGCAAGTCGTTGAAGTGGTTCAAACAATTCCGATACTTGATTTTCAGATGAAGGAGAGGAAAATCCAGGTTAGCACAGTTTTGTTGTTGTAAAGAGTACTAAAATAGACAGGGCTTTTGTACACAATTTATGGGAACTTTGCATGGTTGATAACCAAAAACCTTGGAGTTCTATAGAATCAAGCAACAATCTCGCGATAATTGCGTCATGAACATTTAAACGTCACAATGCGCTTGCAATCCATCCCCGGCCATCTTCTGCGTGTAATAGCAGCGTGAAATAAAAATAGCAATGCACGCATTTAGCAATTGAAAATGTGAAATTAGCAACACTAGTTGGAATAATGACGCTGGATGATGTTTTTTTGAAATACCAATTACAACCTTTAATAAATCTCGGTTCTATACATCCAAGAACATGCAAACTCACACCGTCGAAAATCGCATTTAGGACACCCGAAAAGTTTGCTTCGGACCCCAAGGGTCCGGGAACCCCCGGTTAGGAATCACTGCCTTAGTCTCTAAGAATTTAAGTTCCGCTTTCAAACCTAACAACGAGCTCCGCTTGCAAATGCAAAGCATTGTTTTCGTTAGTGATGCATGGCTGAAACGTAGGTCGTAGATGGTGGACGCGTGGTATAAGTTATGCCANTGCGCTGGTAAGTTCCAAAGCTGCTGGTAGAGTTCTTGAAAGTCATCACCGATGTGTGTGATTAAGTTCGTCGGAATCTAAGTTTATGCAACTAGCTCTTTGTCAAGGAAATTGTAAGTTGATTGTGAGTAAATAATTTTCCACTGATATTTTTGCAACTCCGCTTTTCATAGTTGAATCTACTGAAGTAGAATTTATCAGCTACAAAATATAATTTAGAACTCGACTGGCCGCCGTACAAGGCCTCTTAGCTCTTTTAATGTTGTACCGTGTATGATTTTGACGTACAATAATGCACAGCAGCCAGCTGACGAATAGCACACCTTTTGATATAACGTCTGTCACGCCACAGCACAGTAAGCGATGTGTTTTACGCAGCAACAACTAATTGCAGTTCAACTGGTCCCATTGGGCAGTAAGTCTAATTTAATTGTAATCGAGAGTATGCAAAACTTGTGTATTTGTGACAATATTGAAAAGTGACTGACTCTAGAACTGTTCACTACAGACAGGCAACAACACACAGTCATTTGGAAAGTTGAGTTCTGGACAAAGCGGTAACGCGGTTAATTACATTGTTTGTAACCAACGCTTATAAGACCGTTGTGCAAACAAGCACCAGGCCTTAGAGAAATGTGAAAACGGGTTAATCTGTGGCTACTATTTCATTCAAATCATGGATAGTGCCAATCTGACAAATGTCTTTGTCAAATTCAGTGTCTGCTATTGGCAAAGACTATGATTTTTCATTAGAAATTTTCGTGAGGTACTATATATCTCTTAAAAAGAATATATAATATATAATGAATACAAACAATGTGCAATGATTGTAAGTTTTCCAAAAGACTAAATACATGGTGAAAAATAAAATCAACCTACCTGATGCATCAAGTACGCAACAAACTGAGGTGTAGGCCAAGATTTTCCAGACTTAGTCAGTGAAAGTGCGGTTCCAAGCATGTCATAGGAAAGGTTACACAAAAATCAGAAAGGTTGTTGGAAACTGTTGCTACGAGCCTCGCGACAGTTGCTGTTTTGACAACGCGATGTGCCGGAACAATAGAAGCAAAGACGCTATAAAATATGCAAAGGGATTATTGTTTTGCGTACCCTGTTCCTATGAATATTGTAAAAGTTTAAAATAGTCATCTGTTTCAAGAATAGTGAATACCGATCAGCAAATGAATTGTTTGTTTTTCGCTACATAATTTCTATTGAATATATACTGAGACATTGTTCTGGAAGACATTTTATTTTTTCAGGTTNATGAGACTCAGGAGTAGATTATTTGGGTGTTATCTCTTGTTTAAAAAGACATAAAACTATTNAAAAGTTGAATCCTTACATTNATTTGCAAATAATAAATTCTAATTATATATCTTTGCCGTAGTCGCCAATCAAAAAAACTTTCTTTGACAATGGCTTCGATGGAATTAGAACTTTTAAACATTTTTTGACAGTTAGCTTTCAGAAATCTTTTCTTTATCACCTCCATGAATTGCTGAATCTTACTGAAAATGGTAGGTGGTGAGTCATTACATGATTTTGTTGGAAGTGATAGTAAATGATAATTATTCCTTGAACTGTTTCGGACTAATAGACGAAGTTCCGTTGTTAATTGAAAGTTTAAGGACAGCTTTGATCACGCGCCTCTGAAGCTGGTAGGCGGGGTTCGATTCCCGGTCCGGTCATACCGAAGACGGTACTTGTAGCCTCGTGCTCGGCGTTGACCGGGTGTGAGAGAAAGCTTTACGCGTGGCGTTGTCATTGGCAATCTGCGCACCATTCACTTTGGAAGGTCGCCGCGTGGCCCATGGTGAGGAGTAGGCGGATATGGGCCCCGCAGTCCACTTGTGACACGCCAAGGAGAACACAAAACGAGTATAATGAAACTTTTTTTGCTTCTTTCCGACTCACTAATTCGGAGCCCATCGCTTGAAATGTAGACTCGATTGAAAGTCAACCTGTTTCTAGACACCTTTCCAGAGGTTCACCCCCCAAGAAGTCACATGTCACTAGCCGCAGCATGACGTCCTTTTGTTGCTTGGTCGCCAGCAAATAACACCAGCTGCTAAAGTGGTGAACCTTTAAACAATTAAAAAAAGCACCATTTTTGTTCACAATTATCAAGCAACCTTCAAACTGCACTCAGTTCAAGCGCTTTTTAAAACCACTTGCGCCGTTGGATCTTGACTGCTTTTTACAGTGCTGCCAAGACCTGCTCAAATGTTGAGTTACGTTACTTGCTGCCAGTGTTGCCACTCTATGTTAACAAGTTTTCCCTGCACTCAGAATGAAAATCTCTACATTTCTCTACACATGCTGAAACAAAAAACGCAATCATCTTTAGCTGCAATATCTGGTATTGAAACACGACATACTGTGTACGTTGCATAATAAAGAGTGCAAGATCAAAATTACATGTATAAAAATAAAACAAGGTTACAGAAAGCACCACTGCATAACCACATGTCAATTTTTTCAAAAAAGATTATCCCAATGTTTTCTGAGATTAGCCAGCACCTTTGGCAATAAATCCAAGCATAATCTCTTGCAACACTCCAGCCGGTTGCAATTAACAAGGAAAAAGTCTCATTAGTCATAGCACCAACAGTTTCAGAATTTTAATTTTTCAAAATGTTTTCCTTTACCTCGCCATGTAAATGCCTAGGTCTTTGGTTGACTTCGAAGTCACCTGGAAATTTCTCACTGGACTTAATTATTGCTTCCAAAGTGCACACAGCCAGACAATCCCTCAGCTTGTTTTTATTGTTATTCAAGCGGGAGAACATTCTTTCAACCTCAACAGTGCTTTGAGGTCATGCAGTTATAAACACATTGACATTGCATTACAACTGTACTCTTCACTAGTATTGCACTTGTACTGCGGTCTTTGCAAATTGGAATAGACTGGGCTACACCTAATAAGCTAAGCCTTGGGTTTCACTCAGAATGCAATTCTAGCCACTAGAAAACTTGGCCACACTGCCGTCCTTGCGTCAAAAATAACCCAGTACCACTAGGATTTATTACCTTCTAAACTGGCAAAAACGCATTTTCCAGTGCGTTTTGCAAGCGCACTAACAATAAATTGTTGACCAAACACGTCCGTGAAGTATCACAAAGGTAGAAACAAAGCGATAAAAATTCTGAACACAAAAATCCCTACGGATCCCTACAAAATGGCGATTTTTCCCGTAGGGATTCCCTACTCCCTACAAAAGCCTTAAAAATCCCTACAGTAGGGATTCCCTACGAGTGGCAACACTGTTTGCTGCTTTCATCGAACCACAACCGTCAAGCTTCTTTTTCTATTATGACATCAGAATCTTAATGTCGTTATCACGAACTCAAATGTAGAGGAGTGTTGGAGAACACAAAAGCAAAACGTTTTTTTAGAGACAAGATATGCGTTTAAACCGGCCAGAAAAACAGCTTTTTTGAAGACAAAAATAAAAGCGATTTGCGTTTTTGATGTTTAGTTACTATTTTGAGTTTACTGGTGACCTTTATTCCGTGTCTTATCAATAGTGCTTTCGTTTTTTGGTTTAGCGAAATAGTTTGCTGCATGCAAATTACTTGTCACGCTGTTGATAATTTTACAATACAGTTCAGGCATGTTTTGCAGATTTTCATTGCTCTGTTTACGGTCGTCGGTTCCGCCATTGCCTGTCCTGATAGATGCAGCTGTAACACAACAACAACAACAGTCGAATGTGTGGCGGGAAATCTCACTGTTGTTCCACCTGGTACGTACTATAATGTTGTTTTGAGAAATCGCTCTTTGTCGCCAAATATTTTGATCAATTTTCTGTTTGAAAGATGAGCTCAGATGGGGTCCGGTCTGGTCTGGTATGAGCGATGGCCAAGGAACTTTCATTTGAGCGACTATGTTTTTTGGCGAAAGTCGCTTTTTTTGGCGAAAGTTTTTTTTGGCGAAAATGTTTTTTGGCGAAAGTCGACTCCTGACAAGTTTCCAGCAAGATTTGACAACGTTCACATTCCAAGTTTCAACTCATACTTATTAGCAGCGTCGGGCATTCACCCGCCCGAAGCGCATTAGAATCTACGGCTGCGCAGCACAATAACGGAAAAAAGCGTTTCTTATTCAAACATGAAACGATGAAACTTTGTAATATGAGCATGGACGCCGAGTTCCGAATTTTTCTAGGGGTGTAAATTCCATTAAGTCACAAATACAGTATATGGCATAGCAATCCACTTGAATAAATGATACTCTAAAACTAAATTCCCGTTGAAACCGAATGCACACGGAGTTCGTCCAGAGCAGTCCATACGCATTAGACTTCAACGGAATTAGTTTTAGAGGTTCCCTCACGTCGCGACGTATACTTCAGGCTCCAGTTAGGTTGGAGACATTTTGGAAACCACGAATCAGCCGCTGTATAAAAGTTGAAACAGTTTACAATCGAAGGCAGACCTCACTAGAAAAACCGAAACACGCCTGAGCGTGCAAAATGAACCTCAAGAGTAGGCACGCGTGCGACGCAGATTGTAAAAATTACGGGCGTGCCTCCCACGCTTCTCCGCAACCGTGATTGTGAATAATGCGACCTGGTCATGAGGCCGGTTGAGAGCTTCAGTGCTGCTGCATTTAAACGACGGATACTTCGGGATAAATAACTCGTGACTGACTAAAGATCAAGATAAGCAGGTAGTCTACGTTGAAATTAAAATCAAGATAAGCAGGTAGTCTACATTGAAATTAAAATCAAAGATAAGCAGGTAGTCTACGTCAAAATTCGGGTTATTTCTTTAAAAAAAGCAACGTTTTGCTGATGTATTTTTTTTGTCTATAGTGAAGCGTGTAACTGAAACTTTCGTGTATTAAAGGAATTTTACAAAGACCGCCCGACCTGTTACGGATGCAAGGTCAGGAAGTATTAGAAATGTTTTTTCAAAATTGTAAAAATGTTTTTTTAACTGAAAAAAGAACTTTTGTTTTACTCTCTGTGTTTAGGATCGTCGATCAGGTTCAAACGGAAAACTTTTTCGTGACTTTTTGTAATGATAGTTGCCAAGACAGAGACAAACAGAAAAAAGCATGCAGTGAATTGAACCAAGCAAGCGTTGAGGATTAAACGCTTTTGGTCGTGAAAGCAAATGTCGGTTAAATTTGAAGAAATAGCTTCAGTTCATTGCATCATATAAAATAATTTTTGTTTTGTTCAAAATTTTCGCGTGACTGACAAGAGTTCGTAGAAGTGTCAATTTTAAGAAATAAAAAGTAGAAAAATCCTCAAGACATTATGTTCTAAGCTTGGCAGAGTAAGTTTACAATGTAATAGCGTTTGTCAAAATTGTTCGGATGTCTGTTTTTATATCAACAAGATGAGGAAAGTTTGGCGATAGCAGAAAAGTGTTTCTGTCTGCTCCACAAGGATGGGCAAGGCTTTAACCATGAGGTTGGTGATCGCTCTGAACAAACATTGCAATTAGGCGTTTGCAATTAACATTGTAATTAATGCCTGGTTTTGAACAGTATCTCGTTTAGCAAAGCAGTGCTTTGAAATAAGCGAGAATTTGGAACAAAAACAGCTTTATGAGCAACATAGCCTGCATGCGAGTCTACAGGTCTTAGGCCATGCTGGTTTGTAAGACCACGTTGCACTCATATCACTCGGTCACTTTATGCATGACGCTACCCAGCTATCAAATAGACTCGCTGGACTTACCCCTTCATGTCGTCATACACGTAAGCCTGTGGTATGCGTTTGTAGTTGAGATGTTTATGCGGCGAACTTAAAGTTCACGTTGCTGCAGCTTTCATCATCTCTTTGGGATGATTGCGGATATTTAGAAGTTCGCTGAAGGTCGCGCTCCGCTTTGATGTTTAAAAATTGTGTGTTTTACAGATGTACCGGAAAACACCACCACACTTAACCTGGCGGATAACAAACTCACTACTCTCACGAATGAGAGCTTTTCGTCACTAGAAGAGTTGCGACTTCTAAACCTCAGAAATAATAGTATAAGTGAAATATCCAACGACACATTCAAGTAAGTGGGTTGATGTGATATCGTGAATCAAGTAAGTGGGTTGGTGTGATATCGCGATCCAAGTAAGTGGGTTGGTGTGATATTGTGATCCAAGTAAGTAAGTGGGTTGGTGTGATATCGTGATCCAAGTAAGTGGGTTGGTGTGATATCGTGATCCAAGTAAGTGGGTTGGTGTGATATCGCGAGGTTTTGCTGAAAGTATGACAGTACATTCCAGGGACGCCGGAGAACGGGGGCACAACGAGGGCATTTTCCCCCTGCCCTTTCGAAAAAGGGGCAACAGGGACGTCGGTGTCGTTTCATAACCATATCA
>JGI24021J15306_10009698_pt1 | contig 11914 bp, 4 predicted proteins | sample Ectturendosymbi1_FD_15306 | JGI IMG/M metagenome (IMG submission 15306)
ATATTCGACAAAACATTTCAAATGGCACTAAAAAGGCCCAATATAATTAAACAAACAGGACCGTGGTTATTTTCCTATCAAATAAACGAACTTGCTACAAACAAGATGCAAAATGAAACCTGTTTTAATGATCTAGAGAAGATTTAGACAACAAATTACTGGAAAAAAAATTGCCTTAATGAATATACGAGATGATGACAGAAAAAAGCATCTCAATATTGCATTTTTTACCTGGCCAATCAAATAGATGAGCGGAAACAATATAATCTGGCCAATGATTTCCGGAGGGAAGCTGGATATCAGTATCACCGCGCTTCCTACTTGCGAGTTTTGAACGCCTGTTTCGATGCCAACTGTTCTTCGTTCGGATTGCTTCAGGTAAAGAGGCTTGCAAAGAGATGCCAATGATGCCAACGCTGGACACATTCAAACAATTTACGCAGATGTTTGAAATGTTTGAAAGAAACGTACACAAGCCAAATCGTGAAACGACAAACTAAGATGCTTTATGTAAGTACACAACATGGCAAGAATGTGTTTATCTTTAAATTTGCTGATGATTGACCGAATTTGTTGATTCACTGGACAAAATTGGTGAAAATACCTGGAAACCTGCTTGAGTAGCTGTTAAAAATATCTTCTGTCGACAAACCCTGTGCACTTTTTACTGAAGGGGTTTTGACATAAATACAGACCTAGATGAGGAAGATTTTGTATTTTTGGGATTAATCTACCAGTGCTTTTCGAACTGGGGTTCACTTCACCCAGAGGAGTCTTAAGCCATTTTGGAGGAGTAGCGAGAGATATTTTATGCGCACAACTGTATTTCATTTGCTTTGATCGAGTTTTAGATGGGTCGTTGGGTCATAGTGGATTGCTATAATTGGACGCGCTACAAAAAAGGTTGAAATCCACGGATATATACAATCATAATTAGCAAGCAATCAATTGCTTTTTTGCATAGTAACCAGTGTTGCAGTAGAGAAAATCTGGGACTTTCCTCTTGATTACCTTTCAAAGGTGAACGACATTCCTTTATTTTTTAATTGCCTTTGTTGCTGCGTTGAAATATCTGTGGGTGAATATTCCTTTTCTGAGAGTCTTGACACAAACTTTTCGTAAGTATCTTGACAGTGCAAAAGCTTGTCTTAATTTTAATAGTTCTGAAATACACGTTCTTCAGCACATTACAAGTTTTAGCTGCGGCAACTTCTCTATGGCAAATATTATTCTAAGTTTTACGTTGAATGTAGAGCGTTAGCTTCATCTCCTTACCATAACCCAAAGTCATTCCTATTCCTGGAAAGATAGCGGCACATGCGATTTGCGCTGTTGACAATAAGATCAAGCCAGTGTATGTGACGACAGATGCAATGGACGTCCCGGTGATGGCAAACAGACCAAATATTGAAAATCCCTGAAACCGCATAAACCTGATATACGACTTTATATTACTGATGACCTTTATCTGTAAAATTAAGAAACCAAAAACACGAATCAATAACGTGCATTGCTTTTATAATAAAAACCTGGCTTACTAAAGCTTCACAAAAATATTGCAGAAAATTTTTTAAGAAAGTGTTGTCCAGCGACAAAATGTAATCAAACTTGGTCGTCAGCACCAGACAAATTGGGGAGACAGATGGAAACAGAGAAAAATAGGAAAAGAAGATAAAAATAAATGAATAAGAAGAGATGAAGAGCAATTGTTTGAATTGAACAAAGGTAGCAGCAGTTGAAAGTCAAGAAATTGTTATGTTTACCACCCTTTGCGTTTTCCTCAACTTTTAGCAAGTCTACATTTCTTTTTCACCAGTCAAAGCAATGGCGAAAGTGCTTATTTCGTGAAAAAAAAAACGAATTGCAGCTCTGAAACACTTACCGTTATGGCCTTTTTCGCTTGCTTAGGCCATTTGTATCGAATGAAAACACCAATCGTAATAGGAGCGATGAATGTAGCCAGTGCTATACCTACAAAATAATTCACATGTATATGTTCAGTACTATAAGGAAGAGAAAACCTTGAATGAAGACTATTTGAAACAAACATCGTTAACAGGAAATCGAATGGTGACTTTATAGAGGCTCGTTCAGAAAAACAAGTGGACAATCGCTTAAAGGCAAAACATTGGATGTTCTCGCTGACAAAGTGTTTGGCTCAGCCACAGATTATTTTTTCAAAGTTACAGGTTAATTCAAAGCTACTTGGGCTTTATTTTATTTTCAGCATTTTTATCTGATGATGGGCCTTGTAACATTTGCATCGCTCGGCCGTTTGTGTTTGGATTCAAGCCACAAATAACTACAGCAAATCCTTTGCCTTATTTTACAGAGTTTCTTCTCTGTGGCTTTGATGTGATGGCCGCAAACTTAATTGACCCACTGTGACCGGCTAGGTTTCAAGAGGAAAATATTTTAAGCTTAATTTTCCCTATCGGCAGCTGGTAACAGTTTACTGGTGTACTTCAATATAGCAGATTGATAAAAAAAATATATGCATTGTGCTTGCTTAGATTTATAGGTTTTTATTTGCAAAACCTGGTGCTATTGAAAAAAATGTTCATAACCACTTAAGGCACTTTTTTTGCTTATGTGTAAGAAAATGCTCATAAAATACTCATAACCGCTTATAATTTTAAGGTTTCATTGCTGCTGAGCACTTGTTAGTGAACGAAATGGTGCTTATTCACTCAGGATGCTTTATCGAATGGACGTGTTCTTGAGCTGTAAAAGTTGGATATTTAAATTGCAAAGTTCTTGCTGTTAAAGCCCCGGTTACCAATCAGAATTGTTTGAGTCCTTGCAAAGCACAAAAACAAGAAATGTTGTCATGATAAAAATTCAGAGAATATTTTGAAAGCGTCAAGTACTTTTCATGACAGTCTAGGCTTGTTGAATAATTAGGAACTAGGATGGAAGTAAGGATTTGGTTTGAATAAAAATGAAACATAATTATTAATAACGAAGGCCTTTACAAGAGTTTCGACTACCTGAAGTCATATGTCAATTTCGTTTGATTGTTGCATTATTTCAAAATAGATAATACAGCCTCTGTTAGTACTTATAAGTAGATTTCGTTCACTAACAAATGATCAGCAACAATAAGCTGTACAAATGATTTGGCAACGATGAAACACGAATAATTCTGTAAAATTGCCGTTAATAGAATGCAGTGAAATTAGAAGAATCCCCGGCCTCATCATGCACACCTTTGCACCTCTCTCCCGCTATTTGCTTACGAATTCAAAACAGCAAGATTACCTCCAAGGTTTGCTTATACTGGATTGTTTTCAGGAAGCAAAGCTTACCAATAGTTTCATACGGTACTTTTAATTCTCCCAAATCGAAGAAATTGGAGTAGATGAAAAGAAGTAACGGCATCATTCCCAGAGCAAGCACGCTGGAAACTGTTGTCATGGTGACGCTGTAAATTTAAGAATGTAGAATTGTTTTACAAAGTCTTTGTCAAACGTTGTGAATTTGCTTTAAAGTCGCAACGCTACAAAATAACGTGGTTTGGGTGGAAATACAACAAGCAAGCCATGTGGTTTTCATGTTAACAACGTACCCTTTAAAAAGGCATCGTGCATTATCATAAATAAAGGCATCGTGCATCATCATAAATAAAGGCATCGTGCATTACCATAAACAAAGGCATCGTGCATTATCGTAAATCACTTGTATAGGCTCAAGGTTGTTGCAAGTTATGAACTTGCGTCTTCAAAGCACTTTATTCTCTTGAAAAATACACTTGCACACCAGTCGAACTGTCCTTGAACTTGTTTTTGTTTGTTTAATTTTTTAAGTAAATACAAATCAAACATGTGTTATTCCAATGTGATTTTACCACCCACTGCAGGCCAAGTGAAGGCTCCCACTGAAACTCGAGCTTTCACCGGAACAAGTTGCTTCGCACTTCTTGGGTGAAGCACCAAAAATGTCCTACAAGCACTGATATTTTTCAGCTGTGCAGAAGATAAAACTCTAACAAAGGTTTAAACAGACTGCCACTGGTGAGATGCGTACTTCTGAAATTTTTTTTACTTAACTTACAAACGTTTACCTGAGGCTCATGTCTCCGTTCAACCAGTGGGCTGCGACATTGGACGTTGACCCACCTGGGCAAGATCCGACGATCAGCAGACCAAGAGTTGGGCCTGGAGGCATCGCGAAGACCCAGGCTAAAAAGGCTGCTACTGCCGGCATGATTCCTGCAACATATCATCACAACCTTATTAAAAAGTTGCAGTTTGCTAGCAGCAAAACCATAGTTCAAGCTGACGCATATAGTTCAATAAAATCTTGGTGAGTACACCACAACAAAAAATTGAATTCGGCATGCATCTTTTGTAAGCAAGTACTATCGATTTTACTTGTTTGCAGTTGCCACATGCTCACTCACGTTTGAACGAAGTTTGCGAAAAACACCAAAAAGATACCGACCCATGAAAGTATCGTAAGCGCTGGTGCGACGCCTAGTGATTTTTCATTGTAATCTAGTGAATTTTTGCAAGGTATTTGTTTGAAGAAGATCAGTTGTCCTGCTTCTAGCTTTTAAGAGCGTTTCTTCAGAAAAAGAATTGATGACGCGAATCGTTGTGTGAATATTCGCACCACCAAAACAAGCAAGTTTTTCTAACCTCAGTTTCTTATTGTTTTCACTTCTGTGCTGTTTGAAATACTTCATTAGTGTCGTCGCTTTAAGCACTTGAAAGAAACCTGAAGGTTTTCAATCTAAGATTTTCCACGCTCCAGCATGATCGTTTTCAACAAACTTGCAAATGGTGTTAAGGTTTTTGGGCAGTAAAGTACATAATTAAGTGATTTATAGCAAAACTGATAAATTCGACGCAGAAACTTATAATTCAATGTATTGGTTTCAAGTCTGGTGAATTTTTCTGTGAATCTAGCAGTTTTTGCATAAAAGGCTGTGGCAGCACTCTTCGTAGGTCATATTAAAACGTATCACATATTGTTGGTTTGCTCACCCCTGGTTTAACCATGAATGCAAAAGAGACAAGGAAATGAGATTGACGAAAACATCTAGTTTTCTTTGTCACTTGTTACCATCTGCAAGGAATTGCATTTACGTTTTGTAATAATATTGTGCTTATTTAGCAGATGTAATTTTTTGAATAAGTATTTTGAAGCCGTTTATTCTAAAATCTAACGCAAAGCACTGGTGGTTCGTCTGCTCTGGAAAGTTATACGGAAAAGTTATAGTGTAGCCACATTTTAAAAAGTTGTTTTTGGAAACTTTAATTTTGAATTTATTTCGTTAGCTTAAATCCCAGACAAATACTTCAAAGCTGCAGCAGCCCATTGCTGCTGTTACACTGTTCTAATGACTAGGCCTGCTAGTTTAAACCACATCCATTTTTCATCTTCATTTGCAAATGTAAATTCTTCTGGCAAAAAAGCAATGATTGGGTTTATATGAAGCATCCCAAAATATGTGGGGAAAAAGCGTAGAAAACCACTGACAATGCATGGTTCAGTAACATCTTCAATTTTTCTAAAATTTTCACTGAGGAGTCAATTTTTCAATTTTCTCTCTCTGCCTAGCGATTGTGTTATATTTTGAAGTGGGATTTCCGCACCTTTGCTTTCACAAACTTGCACCGATTAGAAGTCCGGCTGCGGTAACGAAAATGCTGTTGGTGTGTATCAGCCGTCAGCTGAGCTTTGCGAATTTAGGGATAACAAGACATTGACTAGCACTTATAAAAATGTACTGCAACCTTGTTCTTGAACACAAGTTAAGCATAGTGAAAACCTCTGGTAAGATCTGATATTTACAAAAGGAAAACATTAGAGAAACCTTCTATAAAAAAGGATAAAAATATATTTAATTTTTAAAACCTGAAAGTCTCGATGTAATGTACCGTTTAAAATAAAGGTTTTTATTTTTGGCTTCTCTTCCTGCTCTTGCGTTTTAAGGTTTTCATGAAGTTACTTCAACCAAAATGAAAAGATTTGTCAAAGTACTATGGTATATCGAAAACGTTTGGGCGAGAAACGTTTAAGTCGATGATGAAAGTGAAGCTGCGCTGGTTAAAGTAGATTTTATTACGAGCAGCTGTCCTTGAATGACTTTTGCTGAAGATTTTTGTCTGAAAAGATTTAGTGCAGACAGAACCACTCTCCTGCTCGTGGTCATCACATTACATTGAACAAAACTGATTTTGATCACTGTCTTCGGTGAAAACGCGCATTCTTTAACTTTGTCAATGACATTCAATGAGCGCTCTTTTGCAAAGATTAAAAAATGAAGATTTGCACCTGTGAAGAGAAATCAGATCATTCAGTAAAACCAATTTCGAGCTTATATTTTCATACATTTTCAGATATACCTTAATTCTTTTAAGTATCAAACGTCCAACATTTGCTCAGTTTTTGACCTGCACCACTGTATCCGTGGTGGAAACCCATGCAACAAAACTCTACTGTCGGAAAGAAATAATAGTCACAACTAGCAAAAAATGACAGCGATGTAGTTGATTATCCCGGAGTGTGCGTCGCTGCTTTTTATTCTCTAATCAGATATTTTAACCAGAAACCACCACCTCCTGAGTAACATTTAAAAATTTGAAAAAATCGTGTATCAACATAAAAACGTTTTGGCAAAGGTAGAGCTTACTCTTAAAAAATATATAAATGTACTTTGCTGCTCTTAAGGTTATTGAACAAAGTTAGCTCATGTGAAAAATTTCATTGTAAACTGTGGAAATTTTACAATGAAACTGGAATGTTTTTACTTTTGGTAACAATGGTTCTAAATCTTCAAAATTCTAGCAGCACGTTCAATTCCCACTTGAGATGTCAGCGATTCATACGTTTCAATTACAAAAGCAAAAATTTAACAACGGTCTTTTTTCTGTGTGTGTTGTACATTGCGCCTTTGTGCTAATTCCAGTTTTTGGAAGCAATTATCTTTACTTGGTTTCTAGCTTCGTTTAGGTAAGTATGAAGAAGACTTAGTCAATTTAAAGTTGTAGACCTCAGTGTTGCTCGTGTTTGGCCTATCCCATATCAACAGTGAAGTAATTCATGAAAGATGATATGCACGTGATACGATTGCTCTGTTCCGCTTTGCAAAAATAAACGTCTCAACTAAACGAACCAAAACTCATGAAGTCCTGTACAGGCCACGTTCGATCGAGTGCATGACCTGCCCATGCTTTTTTATGAGATGTGATTACTTTTGAACAACCTGCCTTCAAAAGCTGTTTCGGAACAGCCATCTGTAACTGCTCAGGATTCACATGCGCTATCTCGTAATGATTGATTGTTGGCCTCAACCTGCACGTACTTATCCCATGTTTGTCCACAGAGGCAGTTAAAATTTGTATTTGCACTGCTTACTGTGAACTACTGTATTGATGGGCAATGACGTGCACATGGGTGTTCATAGAGTACTCTGAGAAATGATATCTGATATTGCTGTTAGCGTTATACCTGTTTGTCAGCTAAACGTGCATTTCTTTGTTTGTACTAGTATTGATACCGTAGCAGCTACGGTACGGCTTAGCTGACCTTTTGCATATTCACAGATCAAGTTTGTTGCTGTTTATCGGATAATCATAATAAAAGAAATGACTAAAGGTATTGGAAAAGCCCAGGCAGAATGATCCATCGGGTATTGCTGCAATCCAAATCAATAAAAGCGGAGGAAAGAAGTTAGGAAGATGAAAAGTCATAAGCAACCACAACATTTAAGGAAACCTTTCCTGAATTTCACCGTTGCTAAGCAAATGGACTTTGTCTGCATTCAGTGAGATTGCCGGATTATTAAAAATCTTTGCATGAAACCTGGCCGTTTTGACACTTACAGTGTGAAAACAATTTATCTGATTCGATTACACTCTACAGTTGGAAAATTTAGAAAACTAGGTTTTATTTTTCAACATTGTTTTTTACTCAAAAGTGCAAAAATTTCATGAAGTGATTCGTGAACTCGGCACGATGAAAAGAAAGCAAAAAACATTAAAATAAAACAGCAATTTCGCAAGTTGACTAAGCTTTTTTGAGCAAAAATTAGTGTTTTGTTACTAACCGTACAGATAACTGCTGATAAGCATGTGACCTACAGTTAACCGAAAACAATTTCTGAAGACCAGCTTGGAAATGCAAAATACATGTACATTAGATTTCAAAAGTTTGGCAGTTTATATTTCTGCAAGATAAATTTTCAGCGTGAATAAGATGCTTTCATAAGAGAGAAAGGTCCAAGATGCGCACAGACTTAATAATTGAAAAGTTACTGACACCCCAAATTCTTTCTACGACCCAACTCGGCGAAAATTTGGCTGCTCCAGCACTTCAACACAGGTCATCCAGGTCTTGACAGCACCGCTTATCACGTAACTACACCCTGTAGCATACAGTGAGTCAGTGTGCAGAAGCGAAACATGCTCACCAACACTCAGTGGCTAGACTACTTGGGCAGCTTCCTATTTTACTTTCACAATATATAAACGAGGTGTTGTGGTTTGTCATGTGTACTTAGCACTAGGAAAGACTTTTGTAGGCCATCCCAACATACACCAGGTTTGTTGATAAAATAACCGACAGTTACATCGTGTTGTACAGCAGTGCACTGGCTTAAAAATGTATGGCGAAACAGCCAAACTCACACTTCTGTTCTACGTTTACTAGTATATTCTGAAAATCAATGAAAAGTTGCAGTAATTGCAAAAAGACACCTCTGAGCTAGGATCGAAAATAGTAAATTATCAAAAACATTCCAATGAGCAATCGGAAAATTCCAAAATATGTTAGTTGGTTAAGATCGCTGCAAAATGCGAAAGCAACAAAGCGTCTCACCATTTGTTCTATATTTATGAACGAAATATAGGATATAGGTTTAATGAGTTCTCGATGCATGTTTGTAGCGCTTCGTTGTCATATTTGTTGAAACAAAGGGCAGCACTGCAGAGCTTCAAATCGTTATTTGCACAGGTACATAATATCAAAGTTATTATTTACTGTTTATGTCATATTTACTTTTTGTAGTTACATGGCAAAACACTTCGGTTTTGAAAAAATGTTGTCAATACTAAATCAGGAGAAACAGAGTTGAGAATCTTCAACGAGGAATTGTCCCACAGCATCCTTGTAATATCTTTTCATTTCCTAAAAAAATGCAACCTACCGAATTGACAAACAAATCCAATAACAACTCCAGTTGGTTTTTTCAGATGCTTCATAATTATCCTCACGTCTGTGGCGCATCCCATGCCGACCATAACGATAGCCACAAGTACGGTTGTAGTATATCCCAAGGCATCCTGCAAAACAGTCGATCCCTGTGATCCTCCTGTGTCTGTGGCGTTGGTGGAGTTTGCGGTGGAGGCCAAAACGCTTCCATTGATAGTGGTACTAATATGCCCTGATGGCGTTGAATTAAATACCTCCATTACCTACGATTAGATCAGACGTCTAGCTTTGACAACTACAGCAATCAAATTCAGCAACTTGACAGCGTTCCTGGTATATCGCGCCATCTATAAAAAGTGCTGTCGTCAAAATTCCGGGTTTACTTTTGTTTGTATCCACAGTAAGCATAGTTCGTTTATGACGGATATGAGTCTGCTTTGTTCCATGCTTTACAGCGCCATGACGTGCGGAAGGATCGGTTTACATAGTTTCGCGGTCAGCAGCGTCCCGCGCAGCAAAGATTCCCTACCACCAGATGCGGATCGAGCAAAGGTTGTTTTGTTGTGTATCTGAACAAGCATCAGATTAGAGAGTAAAATTATACGGTGCCATGAGTCAATACATTCCTTTTCAAGTCTTCTCGTAAAATAAAAACTGTCAACACTTGTTAAAATGTTGGAATCGAATCTCGGCTTGCACTCCACGTAATTGCAAATTAAAGTACCATTAAAACAGGGAACAAAGACATCGAAGCCATTCGATGGGGTTGTAAATTCTTGAGTGGTTGTTCCCGGAAGAAATGTTGAGTTTTACAGTCTTATAGCAAACAGTGTGGTTGAGCGATAACAAAGTGAGACGTTCCAGGAAAAGTAAGTTATAGCATTCATGAAATTGCTGCTAGCTGCGCGAAAAACATGCATGACCATTTCGCACTGGTATCTGGTGAAGCACCGTGGCGTACGGTGGCCGTTTTGGTGGGGTGTTCACCAGGTTCGCAACCAGCCCAAAAGTGTGAAGGTTCACCAGCTGTGGTGGTTGTCGCCTACCACAAGCCTTTCGAACACTTGAACAGACTGGCAGTTGATTATAGTAATCAAATCACACACAGCACGCTAGAACGCCGACAGGGTCTGGCACGAACAAGAATTAATTAATTTCATTTCTCGTGACAAAATATTCAATTGAGCTCACTGATAAGAGATAAAAAAACATTTTGAACATAGAATCGTCAATCTACTGGCTTACGTGTTAGGAAGAATCCGTTTTTCGACTGCTATCAACATTCCACATTTTAGCGTTAGGTTACTTTGCGCGTGAACCTGGGCTCACCACCACTAAAGCCAGTAATATTCTGTTGCGAGTATTCTCGTTTTAAAAACCATCCAAATTGTTACAGTAATCATCACACATGCAAACCACCCCACCTACCCAGTCAAAGTAGGCTATTTCAAACAGAAACAAAATCCATCTATACAAGTTCACTGCATGGAATCCAGCCTACTGCACAACTTTCTTCCACAGTACAGATTAAGCAGAAATGCTAGCAGAGAAACGCATGACGCAACCAAGTCGGTCAACATGCAAAGTGAACATCCTGGCTGTTTTAAAAGCGCTATAGATTGGCTCCACTGGCTTTTTCCTTTTCTTTGCTTCTTTATTTAACTTCGGGTGTTCTGTTGTTGAACAAGCTACAGTCATGCTTGAGAAGACAAGTGAAAATCGTTCGGCCGTGTTACGAAATATATCCGTTGCATGAGAAAATCATGCAAGTAAAGACATTTCTTGGCATTACCCACTATCGAATGGCCTAAAACCGATTTCTTAATTTTTCCTTCATTTCCAGGTGTTCACCGAACACCTTGAACATCCTGAATATCCGCCACTGGGAAGCATAATTTAACGTCCAAAAGGTACCAAGGTTTTGACCTTTTACCACCAGTAGTGCTTCATCTAGTTTCAAAATCTACGTGTTTGCTCAAAAGATTCGTTTCCTCAATTTTTCACATAATATTTAAGAAATGTGCTCTGTTGTTGCAGTGGTGCTCGTTTGCAAACAGTTGCTGCGTTGTGAAGTATTCCGAACGTTTCATGCTGACACTGGTGTGCAAAGAGGTCTGATGAAGTGTTGCCAACTCTTCTTACAAGGAATATACCGAATCTACTATACCAAATAAGTGCCAAATATGTCTGTAACAAGAACGTAAAATGAAATGCTGCTTTTTCCATGCTTTTCAATGACTTTAGTTAGATGATTAACAATTGATGTTGGGCAGTGGCATCACGAAGCTGCAAGCCCAATTTCTAACTTCCAAAATTTAGCGATGACAGATTTGCTGGAGAATTCAACACTCGAACACTTGCAACTACATTATCATTTCTTTTGTTGTCCACCGCATTATTATGATGCATATTAGCTGCTGTGTGGCTTGCAATATTTCTTGCACAGTTTGGAGAAAGGATACACAGCACTAGCAGACTCCTGCTTTGCAAGCCTTGCGAACTCTATCTGTTACTCTAAACAGAGCTAAATCTTCTGTTAGTCTCATATGCAGCTTTCAAACCTTTGGATGCATTGAATGAGTAAAACCACATTCCCAGAGCTAAACGCAGCTTTTCAGAACTTCTCAGCTCTCCTCCATAGGCGTAGCTAGGGGCAGTGGCGTAGCGAGGCTAAGTGCCGCCCGGGGCCGACCATAAAAGTGCCGCCCTTTCCACCCCTCAAATTTGCTTACAAAAATTTTAAATGAAAGTTCAT
>JGI24021J15306_10009699_pt1 | contig 11912 bp, 7 predicted proteins | sample Ectturendosymbi1_FD_15306 | JGI IMG/M metagenome (IMG submission 15306)
ATTTTTGTTAGTGATAACAAAATTGAAGATAAATTTGAGCAAATTTTTATTTGAGAAGTCTGTGTATCAAACTGGTAGCGCTTCGCATGAATCTGTACCAAGGGAAGTAGCTCTCAGTTTCAAAAAGGTTGGCGACCCTGCTATGGACTCACTCGTGCTTCTTTCCACAAAGTATAAATGTACGTGGCTTACCGCTATCAGCATGTCACTGCCTCGCTGCATTATTTGCCAAGATATGTGCGTTCAACAGTCTCATGTTACAAAACGCCTGCTGCCGTCAGGGTTGGATTTAGCTGATGCGAGACCCTAGGCCAGGGGTGGGCAAACATTTTCTGCGGAGGGTCACATTGAAGATTTCATTGCTACTGAGGGCCGCATGCCCGTATTACATATATTATATCTATAATCGCTTTAAAAACTTTAAAAAAGTTTTGTACGAGCTACCACAAAATGAAGGTAACAATAGTCACTTCCGGTTGAGTAGAAATGCGGTTTCGAATGAAATGTGTGGAAAAAAAAACTTGATAATTCTAATCTAATAGATAAAATCTCTTTAACATAGACTCCAAATATGTAACACCTATGTACGTGCGACTGCCCTGCGAACAGCACAGAATGCCCTCGCGGGCCGCATGCGACCCGCGGACCGTAATTTGCCCACCTCTGCCCTAGGCTAATCCCCTTGTGAGGTCCCCTCTCCAGCCGTTACGAGGAAAAATGGAAAAGCGCTATTCAGTTTGAGCTTAGCCGAAAATGACGATGTAGATGCTCTAAAAGCACGGCCAATAAAAGGTTGTAAATCATTACTAGAGTGCCCACGATCACTGCGCTTGTTGCTGTCTTTGACGCAAAAGCTTTGTTCAACGACACGGAATTGTTGAAATCGTACTTGGCTGGCAGGAACAGGATTATCAATTTTTGCAAGCAAACCAAGCGGAAATGCCATGGTTAAATATTTAACACAACACATGCCCTGCGGTTTCACAAATTGCGCATCTGATTTTTCTTATCTATGCTCAAAAAAAAAGACAAACACCACATATGTGTGGCGGCATAAAGACGTTAAAGCGCAACATTTTGACCCAGGGGCGAAATGATGGTGGTAAGGGGGCACAATTATCTGCTCGCCGAATCACTACGGGGGGCTCCGAATGACTGCGGAGGGCGCCGAAAAGTTCCAAAAATGTCAATACAGTGCATTTGCCTCCTAACAACCTAAAATTCGAACGCCAAACCTGTTTCTTGCCCCTGACGCCATCAAACCTCGTTACGCCCTTGTGTGGACCACGTTGCGACTCGACTCGCTTACCACGGATGTAAAAATCTCACACACACGGGCAAAAGACGTCAAGTAAAATGCACCCAAACGGTTACAACTGGTAGGTTCACGATTCGCGCGTTTGTTACTTTTTCAGACTGCTAAGAATCGAACGCAAGTCTCAACGAGACGGTGGCGCGAAAACATGCGAGTTTTAAACCAGAACCGTCGCCAGAAAGTCTTCACTATAGGGGGCTTTACATTTGCGCAACGAGACTTGACATTCTGAAAATTTGATAAAATCGCAACTGATTAGTGTTTCATATTTCAATTTTAGGGGCTGAGTGAGCCCACCAATGCTCCCAGTGGTGACGGGAGTGTTATAAATTTCGCTTATGCTGTCATTATTGAAAAACGTACAAAATGCTACAATCACCGAATCAAGTTAGACTGAACAGAGCACAGGAAACAATTAAAAAAGGTTTTTGTCCTGGCCTTCTTCATAGCAAAATAATCTAGGAATTCATTAAAATTTGTTTGCATAAGTGTGTCACTTTTAATGCACCGAATGCTTAGTTTGGGCAACTTCTCTTGGCATGTTCCGACCCTTTAAATGTGAATTCAGGTGCTCAAAAACGTAAACAGAAAACACAACAGCAAGTTCAAAGTTCTGCTGCAAAGTTCAGAAAGCTGACATAATTTTTTGCTGCTTCATCACCCCGACTAACAACAATTTAGCCGAAACAGGTCAGTTTGTAATGCTTTACTAGTAATTATCCAAGTTCAAAGACAAGGTTTTCTTGCCTTTTCTGCTGCAAATCAAAAAATTGATATAATTTAAAAGGCCACATGTATTGACCTAGGAAATATCTAACGTCATAGGCACTCAATGACAAGTTCTTGGTCAGCAACTTTGTGACATGAATTGCGACAATTATGTCCATCCACGGAGATGTTCGGTTTATAAGCCAACTCAAACACAAAACACATGTAGCAGTAATTGAAAAGTTCACATTTATGACTAGTATACTTAACGCTGTTGCTCAGTTTCAGTTATTATCTTGAAAAAGTAGTCAGTATTAGTTGCATTTTCTTGTGATTACTGTTTCATCCCCTCCATGTTGAGGATATGCGCAAGACAAATAGTAATACATAATTAAAAATTGATTTTATAAATAATGCCAACCATCAAATCATGATTTAAATTCACTGAAAACAAACGGTTGTTCGTCTCAAGTTAAAAATATCTTGCAAAAGCATTTGATACCTTGGTCAAAAAATTACATGCTTTGTGCACCACTGAGCATCTCCATCCGACGTTTTCAGCCATTTACTTCAGAACCCATAGTTTTTAAATCAGCCTTTAAAGCATAACAAAAACATGACAACAAAGGTTCACTTAAGTTACGGCAGGAGGCATTTTGCTGCATGTGACTGTTGAACGCAGACAGCTGTGGCAGGTAATGCAGCGACTGCTGATAGCAATAAATCACGGTGTGAAAAGAAACATACGATGTGAAAACTGAAAAGAAATATTGCTGCCAGCGAGTTTTATACGGTGTGAAAAGAAACATTGCTGCCAACAAAGCGAATTTTTGAGACTGTTGCAGTAACGTGCGACATTTTCTTTGTGATGTAGCAAGGGTAAAGCGTTATGTCAACGTCTATTTGCATTTGTATCGTCAGCAGCCTGAAATGAACATCCAAAATGTCGACTTTGCCTACCCTGGAAAAATTTTTGCGGACGCCCATGCCTGTGTTATTTGTGTTTACAATCTAACATCTGCTTTGTACTTCGCTATACAACCATTTTTATGTCATTCGAGTGCCCTTTGTTCCAGCCTCTCGGTTAGCGTGTCATTGAATGTGCGATTCACCACGAACGGGGTATGCTCGAAGGCTTACAACCATATATATGTAGCGCGAACAAACGAAGACTTAAGCCCATATATATGTAACGTTTGTGAGTTTTTAGAAACTAATTATTGCATGCCCACACGATGGCTAACGGTCCCCTTTCGGAACCCCCCCTGGCTCAAACCTCTGGTTACGCCACAGCATGTGGGGGGCTGTACTTTTCGACTCGCGCCGGGGCGGCACTTCCCCATGTCGGGTCTCTGCTTTGAGATACATTCGTGGCGTTCGCATACTAATGCGTTTCCCGTTTAATTGGCAACCCTGGTGCTGGTGCACAGGGGTGCAATTAGGGTGGGCAAATGGGGCACAATTCCACTGGCGCCGAATCACTATGGGGGTGCAGAATCACTACAGGGGGTGCCGAATGACTGCGGGGGCGCAGAAAAGTCCGAACAATGACACAAATAGTTTCTGGAACACAGTACATTTGCTTCCGACAGGTCTCAGATTAGACCATGGGCATGCGTAAACTTGCTTCTTGCCCCGGGCGCCATCTAACCTCGTTACACCCCTGCTGGTACAGTATCAATGATGCTTACACCACTACCACTGCCGTCTGTTCATCATAATCCCTCTTGTGACGGATTTGCACGTGCTGCTGAAAAGAATAGAATGCGAAAAGAGTGTTTGGTCGACAAAACGTAGTCAAGAAAGACTGAGGGTCACCTATACCTTTCAAATAAGTAAAGAAATAAAAATGTAACCCGCCATTAATAAGTCGCAGGAAATGATGAAAAAAATTCATAAGCCGCGGCATAGCATAAAATAGAATAAATACGGTACTCAACTGCGCATACAGTTAGTTGCGAGAAGAGTTTGTAATATTAACACTAAAGTGTATTCTTACTAAAAAAAGTATTTCCACAGGTTAGAGCAGGTTTTCTCAACCGGGGCCCTCGAAGCGGTTCTCCGGGGGTCACGCGCAGAGGCTTTTACTAATTAGCTCTGCCGTGATATTGCAAAACCCAAGTGTAACAATATTAATTATACGCTAGTTAAAAAGGGAAGGGGGCCATAAACCATGAAAGGTTGAGAACCACTGGGCTAGAGGGTGACTCGGCAAGAAACAACATTCACCCGAACAATAAGCACAAACCAGAGATTGCAAAAAAGCACTGGAAAAATAACATGTAAATACGGCCAGCCAGGCTGTGTGAAAGGTGTTTCGAAACATATGTCGTTATTTTCACGTACATTTTCAGCTGCTCTGGTTAACGCCACTGCTTTAACGTTGCTGCTTGAATTTTTGCTGGAAAAAAGGTTCCAATGGCGGCGTTTTAGCTAACACTGACCATTCTTGCACTTTTTCTCCTTTGCGCTTTTTAGCTGCTGATGGTAATATAGCTTTTGGCATTGCGCTAGCTAAATACTGCAATCTCGTTTTCTGCTCTTTCGTTCTGCAAATCGATTGATTAAAATCTTTTCTTACGGACCACGCATTGCACGCAATAACATGTGGTGTAAATGGCTTGACCAGCTTTATATGCTTCATATGTTTACAGAGCCGGCGCTAGCGCTTTTTTAGTGGAAAGGCCAAGATCAGTAGAAATCGTGTGTTCCAGAAACTNCTGTTCCCAAAGCAAGCGGTTCTTTTGCGACTGTACTCCATAGAAAAAGATGACCTTTTTTAGCCATTCATAGNAAGCGATGTCCCGTAAGCACTTTCTACCAAAGCCANGTTGCGGAACTAAGTCCAAAACCCAACCTGAACTGAAAACTTGAATACTACCGTAAACCAAATATTTACTGCTAGGCTCTTCTTTTCCTTGAAGTTCCAAACAAATTAAAGAGATCATTGCTCTCCACTATTCTACATCTCCAATTCTGCAAATTAAAAATCACAGCCTGCAATGCACTAAATAAAGTTGTTGCTCTAACTCATCGCTACTGAGTTCAATGAAAAAAATCAAAACGTGCCTACCAGCACGTTTAAGCAATGTTGCCAGCCGACAAATTTATCAAACCGTTTACAAAAATAACTTAACTTTTAAGCGTGCCCTCTTTACTAGAAAGATAATTTTCAGCAATTTTGTCCAAATTTAGTCTGTCTACCCGTTTTTTGTGAACGAGTAAAATCATCAAATCGTTTAATCGTCATTACATTATGCTTTACACAGGTGTTCTGCGAGAAATTCACCAGGGGTACAAGGACCGATACCGCTCCCCTACCTTGTTTCCCTCGTCGAAGCTTGTATAGCTTGTTAGTATATAGCAATCATATTATATAAAAAGCAGCTGCTGTACCGGGCTAAAATTTGTAAATACATTAATTAACATACTGGCAACTGGTTTCCATTAGTAATTTTGGGCTTGATTACAAAAACATTGAGGGTGCGTACTTTTATTCTCCCGGGCCCGGGTACGATGTACATCATTATATCCCCTCTTGTAGGCCCTGGTTGCACACAAATAAGCTTTTACTCGCTTTAGTGCTTGAAAAGACCTGTCTGATGTGGCATTCATGTCAGGTGAAAACCAAAAGCAGACCATAAAAGCTTTCCAAACAGGGGAAAATGCAGTAGCCTACTCTCACTCTCAGAGTTGGACAGTTTCGAAAAAATTTTATGGCATTGTGAATAGAGAAATTGGTAGCCAAGTCGTGGCCAACATCTACGGAGTGGTTTCAGAAGTGGCAGCTGTGGCCTACGTCGAGTTCAAGCTTTGAAAGATCGTCTTTGCAGGTTTCCAACCCTGTTTCTGATTCAATATGCAATATCCATGCGTCATTGATGGATTTAACTTCAGTGGGCGATGAATTGGTGGAGGAGAGTAATGATCAGTTATTTTGGGCTTTCTGATTTCTATCAGCAGTTTTGTGGGCAGGTTACTTAAAACTGAAACGTATTGTTGAGCCAAAAAACAGGTATGGCCATGGCCGAACCGGGCGAATAGTTTGCGCCGGCCTCGGTTTATGATGTAACACAAGGATGGTAGCCATCGGAAGAATAGTGTATTTCCACCATAAATTACCTTTATGGCGAAACAAATTCGCAGTTCTGCTGCGGCTACCTTCAGACGGTACAAGAAGTTACGGGATCATTGATACTAAACAGCAACCACAGCATGACTAGCTTTCGCATGCAAATAGTATCGCTTTCGCGACGTTTGTGCAGTAGGCATGATGCACGAGTAGATAATAACCATACCTACGTCAAAAAACGATTATCAGCAAAAAGTTGATCTGAGCAAAATTAAAATATACTTGAATTGAACAAAACCGAAAATATTTATATTCAGTAGTGATTATTAAAAATGACAGAAAGTCAAACTTGTGGAGAAATCATTAATGCAACATCGGAATATAGAGTTGTACTCTTGTATCTCTTCTGAATCACGACATTTTCAAACGAGTATTTTTTTAAAAACAAATAAGTGTCATCACGGGGGTCCCCTTGGAACGGAGGGCCCGGGGCAATTGCCCCCGTTGCCCCCCCTTAATCTGGCCCTGGTACGCCCTCAACTAGCAATCAGCATTCTGCATAGCTACAAGTAAACAATGGTAATATTTATTGTGTTGAAAAATGTTTGCTAATTACACTAAAATCTTCCCACAAATTGCTGTTCATGCCACCACGCGTGGAAGGTGTTGTTCAGAATCTTCATTTTCAATTTCTAATACGTTCTGAACTTATTCTTCCAACACGATCATCCTAATAGTTAAGATCTGTTCTTCTCTAGTNTAGATGTGTGCATTTGTNTTGGCCACAATGCCAATCAATCTGGAAAAGGAGTAAGATATCGGGCTACGATCTAAAGCGTTANATTGCCGCAAATAGGTAAAGTCTCAAGTAATTCAAGGGAAAGGAGGCAATTTAATAGATAGCATAGGCTGTAGCTTAACCGTCCCTATTGGCAATCTTCACTGCAACATGTTGTACTTATAATACTACAACTTAAATAAACGCTTACAGCTTCTAAGGTCACATTATGAAAACCAAAAATCCACTCCAGTTTAGATATTTAAATGTGCATTGAACACAGCATGCTAAGAAAAAATAGTAATATGAGACTGATACACGCAAATACTGCAGCCTATATGATCAACCACAAAGGAATGTGTACATTGTTGTACACTGTACAACTGCACATTTCCAATGACAAATGATTTATAACCTCCACAAGAATATTTTATAAAAATGGCAGTGCTTCCCTGCATTAGCATAAGTGAATTATGCAGTACTGTTCATGAAAACTTCATTTCACAGCATTAGATTGAAGCAATGAAATTTGGCAGGATGCAACATGCGCAATTCATTGCATGAAACAAACGGAAAATATGAAAACCTTAACAGTATAAAATCACAGCTACATTACCACCACGCAACATATCACAGCTGCAGATACGTAGTTAATTTTATTCATGAATACTTCATGGAAACAGATTTGCACTTGCAAATCTCACAACATCAAACGAGTTTGAGGGCTGTGAACCGTTGCGCTACATGTTCCTAAGTTTTAAATGTTTCTATCTCTACCCAAATTTGAATGAAGTTGTTTCAGTTGGCCCAATTTTGATTTAGGCTGTTGTAATTTGCTTAAATATTTATAATATATGCAAATCTGAATGACACCCTTCAATTTGACCAGATGTTTCTAATTGTACCCAAGTTTGACTGAAGCTGTTTCAATTACCCAAATATGATTAAGGCTGTTGGAATTTGCCCAAATGTTTCTAAAATGTATGCAAATTTAAATGAAGCGGTTATATATTATTCAAATTGGAATGAAGCTGTTTGTAGATCCCTAAAATTAAAAAAGCTGTTTGAAGTTCTCCAAAAATGAATAAAGCTGTTTGAAGTTACCCAAAATTGAATGAAGATGTTCCACTTGGCTCGAATTTGAATGGAGCTATTGTTGTTTGGCCAGAGTTGATTTAGTCTGTTGGAATTTAAACAAAATTTTCCAATTTATGGAAAAATTTTTAACTTCACCCAAATTTGAATGAAGTAGTCCCAATTGGCTCAAATTTTATTAAGGTTGTTAAAATATACCCAAATCATTTTGATTTTATTCAAATTTGAATGAAACTCTTATAATTCATCCAGACATTTCTGAACGTACTAAAATTTTAATGAAGCTTTTCTATATAGCCCATCTTTGAACAAGACTGTTTGAAGTTGCCCACAATTGAATGAAGCTATTGTAAATTGGCAAAATTTGAATTGACTGATGGACTTCACCCAAGTGTTTCCAATTAATCTAAATGTTTTTGTTTTCACCCAAGTTTGATTGAACCTTTTCTCATTTGCCCAGATTTAATTGAGGCTGTTGGACATTACCCAAATGCTCCTATTTTACTCAAATGTTTGTAATTTTGCCCAAAACGTTATTAAAGTTTTTTAGTTAACCGAAATTTGATGAAGGCTGCTGGAATTACCATATGATTCCAGTTCACTCAAGGCCAGTCTTTATTTTGCCACCAGGGGCAAAAATGAATGGCAAAATAGTCTTAGACTATTCTGCCGTTTTGGCCATGATTTTGCCGTTGATTTGGTTATTATTTAGCCTCAGTTTGGAAAATAGACACTACCTCAGTTACATGTGAATGTAGCTGTATACTTTGCCCAAATTTTGAAAATTTTTGCCCAAATAATCGCCAATTTTTCAGCATTGGGGATGCGACCGCATGCTGTACGCTTATGAGCGTGGCTGTGAGATAATTCTATGATTTGTAGTGGTACTGCAGTGCATTTTCCTTGTCTGGAATGTTGCGAAAAGTGCTGTTGATAATATTTCGTTACAAATAATAGCCGACTGAGACACCAGAATTTGCTGGGAGTGGTATGAAGTAATGCTACTATATAACATAAGAGTGCTTTTAAAAACAACATCTTGAGATACTGAGCATGTTACAAACTTCCATAAACAATGTCAAAATTTTGCAGAGAAGTGGCCCATGTTTTGCATTTAGCTTGCCAGGGGGAGCGACGCGCGCCCTGCCCCCCGTCAGTTACGCCACTGATTACAACAACATACAACACATACGACAACAACACAACGAAGTAATTATCGCGCGTCGTTATCAAAGGTTGCTTCAGAACAGCGACGATGAGCTTGGCTTGTTCACCTGTTCCAATTAACGTGTGATTTTCGAAGCCACAAGAACATCCATTTTATCCCTTGTGTCGCTTGTTGTAAGTTCTACATGTGCAAGGTACAGACCCGGAACTACCCATTCCAACGATTTCACCTCAGCTCAGTTTCCACAGCTGTACACGATAGCCTTGCATTGAAGTCGATTGTCCACCTTTTGTGATGTCAGAAGCGTTGATGTAGATTCTACACTTGGCAGTGATTCTAAACCTTTTTCTTATCGTGAACCATCTGGTGGTTTTCACTGTCGCTGCATACACCTGTTCCAGAAGAACTTTGCTAAAATGTTCAAATACACTTGTAGTTTAGCAAAACACGCAAATGAATAAACAAAAGAAAACCTAATACAAGAGATGCAATTGTTTTTTCATGATATCGGGTAATTGCATAGATGGACCTGTTGAAAGCTTGCTGACAGGGTTTGCTGCAGATCTTCGCATGACACTTGATAACTGTTAAAATGCATCGTACGACAGTTCATGCCACTTAAAAGACGTAGCATTTATTTGGCATAGGAATTAAAGATGGTTAACGTTGGGTGACAGTTGATAACATCGCTACTTGTTATGTACAGGTAAAACGATAGAGTACGTCGTACAAACCTAACTCCAATCGCTCATATTCTACTACGAGGTGCATTGCGACATCACTTGTACTTTGCGAAAGAACTCAACCGTGAAAGCTTTGAACTGCATTCGAACAGATCTTTAACGGAACATCTGGAAAGATGCTTTATATTTCATTGCAGTGGCGAAGACGATACTTAACAAACTCAAACATTCGCTATTTGTTCAATTCATTGGTGGACGGATTTGGGTAAGTCTTGAATTCAACACTTCGAGCGAATTTAAAGCTCTCACAAAAGTTGCAGCTGCTTTCTCAGAAACTGTGCAAAGAATGTGATGTTTCGATGAATCTGCATCAAAAGCGTTTTGCTTTAAGCCACTGAAGGGAAACTACCGATATTCCTGGGTTGTAAAAACTGTGAAGTAGAGGAAAACACGTCTTTGCCACACAAGTAAGACGTCCGGTATTCCAGCTGGCAAAAACTAAAACTTTCTTTGAAGAATCTGATGTGGAAAAACCCGGCATGAACCAAAGAAAATAAACATACCAAAAAAATAAGAAAAACGTACCTTCAAACAGGCGCGTAGTCAAGAATTTTTATAGGGAGGCAAACAAAAAAACACTGAAATGTTTGATGCCCCTTGTTTTTGAAGCATCGTCCATAAAACGTCCATTTTTCTGGCACATTTTTCTAAATAATATATTCAGATTTAAGCCGGAAAATAGAAAGGCTGTTTTCATTAAACTGACAGGTTTAAATCAGTTTATTTGTAGTAAAGTTCAAAGCTTCTACTTTGGATGAAAGCCATCATTTGCTCGTAAAACTTTCCTGCGGAAGCGGTTGTTGAAATCTCGATGATACCCAGCACGATCTGCAATATGCTTTTTGCAGCCATTATTGCAGTTGAGTAAAAAGTCATCGTGGACGCCATTGCGAATGCATTTTTTATATTTACACGTTTCTGATAAACACCGACAGTCCGACAAACGTTCAATCGAAGCTGAGGAGAGACTTTGGTCTCGTAGTGAATAGTCTAAGACACCGACTCCCGGAGTAAGTCTACAAAACTTACGCACATATAAGGCGTTAACTTGTCCAGTTCTTGAGCGACTGGTTGACATATGCAGCTGTTAACGTAAAGGCTAGAGTACTTCAACGCGTTTGAAAAATCTTTGGATTTTATGTCATTAAACGCTATGAAATGCGACTGCAGTAGCATTTTTGTACGCTACTTGCACTAAGCTTGCTTCCCAAAAACGATTAGATATTTAACTAGCTATTTGGAGTTAGCAATATTACTCACAAATGTGACAAAGAACAATATAGTAAATTTGGAGAAAGTTACACATGTCCTCTAACCAAACTTGCATGTGTTTGACCCACTCAGTATACCTAAAGTGTGAAAATGTTTGTGCATTTGCGAAAACGAAGCCACAATCGATTATCATCACGGCTTTGCACTGAAGCTAAGAAATACATGTCGCCGCAGCTGGTTAGTTGATCTATCCCAGTGGTTCTCAAAGTATGAGTCGACACCCAAACGAGCATGATGAAGGGTCAAAAATGGATCACGCCGAGGCGATCCAAACCGGAGTTGTGTATTTTCAACGTTACAAGTGCTTGTCTTTGTCTATCTTTAGCGTAGGTACTTAGGAAAAGAGTAGTTTCCTGACATTAAAAATGACCTTAGCAATTGCCAGTACTGCCAAAAATCATCCAATCATTATTTTCTTCTTATGTTCTTTGAGGCTCGGTTGCGAGATGCTCACCAAACTTAGAGTTGGGTCGCACTCAAAACAGTTTGCTAACCGCTGATCTAGCCATTCTGGCGTAAGCGGTTGAAATCTTATTAAAAATCATTTAGTGTATAAAAAAATTCAATCGACTGGGAAAAATTTAATTTGGTTTCATTTTAGTCACATGCGCTTTATAAAAAAACAGATTACAAGCTATATATAAGTAATAACAGTGTCAATACCCTCAGCACTCTTATCATAACAAACTGCTTCCAAATCATTTTGATGAATATTTTGTTCCACTCAGCTCAATCCATTATCATTCCACAAGACTAGCAAC
>JGI24021J15306_10009700_pt1 | contig 11911 bp, 8 predicted proteins | sample Ectturendosymbi1_FD_15306 | JGI IMG/M metagenome (IMG submission 15306)
GACTATTTTTTGTTTAATATATAGAAAGGTTAACTATTTCCCTATGACAATCTGGAAAAAGAAAAATGAATAAGGTCATCGATAAAGGTTTTAGAAGAGGCGGGCTTTGTTTCAACACTTGTGAAACACCCTGTACATTGAACATGATAATCATAATAGAGACACTGAATGAAGAAGATAAAAATCTTTTAAAAACCATGGAAGTTTTACTTCTGACAGAGATGAAAGCGAACATGAAGATTCAAGTGGTTTGATGGGAGAAGTTAATAAGTCATGAGATTCACTACATGTGGTGCTCACACATTTCAACTGGCAGTAAGTGATGCTTTGCGAAGTAGGCAGTTCCAAGTCTTCAGACAAAAATTAGACAAGTCACAGCTGCTGCCAGAGGTCCCAAGATTGACCGCGTCATCAAGAGACGTCATCAAGAAAATTTGCAATTCTTGATCAAGCCACACGTTGGGGTTCAACATACCTGGTGCTTTAAGGAGATTCTTGAAACAAACTCCACCAATCAAATTGAGTAATATGCAATGGGATCAAGTAAGCGCTTTAGAAGTTTTGCTTCGCAAACCTTTTGTGGGAACTGAAAAGATGCATCATGAAGAAGATTTAAGCCCGGGCAGTTTGTTCAAAGAATGGATATATCTGTTGTGGTGGCTGTCACAAGATAATCTACCAGTGCTGTGGGAACCATGAAAAATGTACGGAGCGGAGATAGCAAAATTGCTTAAATTCTGATATCTTGCTAGCTGCCGTTTACTGCGATCCCCAGAATAGGATGATGTTCACAGAAAGTCAGCACATCAGTGCAAAAGAAGCCCTTTGTGATCTAGCTTTCAAGATATATGGATTTATTGAAGATCAGGAAAAAGACGATTTCGCCTCAGTGTCGTCATCGTCCACCAATTCCGATGATGCTGATGAACTCAAATTTGAAAAACATCTCGACAAGTTGAAAAAAACAAAGCGCAGTCGCTTGGAATCAGTGGAGCTTCGCAATATGATGGGTTCAACGGCCAGGTTTCGAAATGATTTCTTCCATTCTCAGCATGAAATGGAAAATATGGATTTTTGTGTTTACTAAGCCATAAAACACTACCCTCCAATCGAGGCAACCGTGATATACCTGTCTATCACGGTGACCACGCTCCAGTCGGTCGAGAGAGTACGAAGATGTCACTGCTCTCCGACCAAAGCGAATTAGCGTCGAGCAGCTCCTTTCCGCTTTACGCATAGTAAAGTCAGACTTTCGAGCGTTGATGAAAGAAGACTTGGTGAAAACAATTTTATTGTCAAAGACGATGACTAAACCACCAAATCAGGTACTAGTCATGACAAGATTACAGATAAACTGGTAAGTGACACTACAAAAATAACACTGTAGTGAAAATACAAACCGAATCGCAGTTGGTTTTAATTTGTTTGTGCATATACAATCGCAAAATTAACATGTTATTTTTTGCGCAATTAAATTGGTTCTTCGTGTTTTCTTCGAGAAGCATTGTAGGGTTTACTTATCTAGAATTGACTCAATCCATAAAACATTTGCGTACCTTCGGAGTCTCTAGGCGCAAGAAACACAGTGTTGAATTCTTGTGAGAGTGGCATGTAGTTCTAGGTCAGTGGTTCTCAAAGTGGTCGATATCGACCCCCATTGGTCAACTGGACCATTCAAGGGGTCGATAAATAGTCACAGGGTCGAGTGGGGGTCACTGAATGGCCAGGGGTCAATGAATAACTGCTGGGGTCTACTGGAGCAATGAAGCTTCCAATTCAAAATTATTGTCAATCGGGCAAGGAATGCAAACGGTGCTTTTCATCAAATCAAACAAAATTAAGAGGGCTGATCAAATTTCAGCTACGGAAGTTTAAAAGTACATTTGATACGAATAGTTTTTACTAAATCATCCATTATGATGACATTATGAAAACTGTACTGTCTGTTACGTCAGAAACAATATTGTAGTGTATGTGTCGCAGTTCGGCAGTTGTTAGACTGGTAGTACGTACAAACTACAGCAATAGGCTACGCAGTAGAACGGAGAACGATTGACACAAATTTTCCTTGTATTAGTAACTCTTGGGCTAGGCCACGTAGTCTACAGAAAATTGCATACTTTAATTGGGGGTCAACGTGAAGAAAAGTTTGATAACCACTGTTCTAGGTGCTCTGCATGTCAAAAGTAATAGTGTGCAGGCTGTTCTATTTTGCTGCATCTGTCACAGGTATTTCCAAGCAGTATTAGGCCTACTTGATTTTAAAAATATATGATTCAAGCATTTGAACCACATAGCTTGATGATAACAGGTGAATCAATTGCAGTGCAAAAATAAGTGCATCTTTACAGTTCCTTTAAACTGCAAATCATGCCGTTACGTATGACACTGGTGACCTACTAGAAATTATCCTATATTTTTGTGCTGTGTTTTATATTTTATTTCATACAGTTCGTGTCCTCATTGTAAATTAAAGCTGTGAGGTACATATTTTTTCACACCTACACTTAGTTTTTCGTCAGTGTGCATCTGGCAGCAGTTTATAATCTGGGTTTGTACCTCCTAAATTTGGAAAGATGTTACCGATTTCAGCAAAGTTTGTTGAAAAAACGTGCTGGACAGAGTACAAATTTTAAAAAAGAACTAACTTCTTCGGATTCGGAGTTCCAAAATTTTGAGGCGTTTAGAGTCCGAGTGAAAAAGTTTTGATGTTCCACTCCGGATTCTTACGCGAACAAGAAAATGAGAAACGAAAAATTGTTTTGTCCCTATACAATGCTCAACTTTGAATTTGTGTACAAATGAATCCCTTCAAGTCAAGAAAAAAAATCTTCAGACGAAAAATCGGTGACATAGCTAACTTCAAAAATCAAACAGTTTGACCTCACTTGTCTATTTCTTGGTCTAGGTGGGCAAAAGCAATCATTTGAGAGGAAAGTCGGTGTTCCCCGTCTTTGTGAGTCCACCATTCTGATAGTGATCGAAACGAGCCAAACTATCGAGGCTAAAAAAACTTCGTTTTAATCAACTGAGGAAACATCTGGAAAAGTAAAAAACAAGAGTTAGCAGGCAAGCATAACAGCAGCACGTCTGACGATCAAATTCAATCTGATAATCGGGCCTTAACATCAGGGCTGTGGAGCCGGAGCCTGAAGCCCAAGCAATTTTAGATGGCTGCAGCCGGAGTCAAAAACTTTTGGATGGTGGAGCCAGAGCCTAAATTTTGGGTTTCGGTTCCACAGAACTATTTTGTTGGGCAAGGGCGTTGTACAAATAATACAATGTTTTTTTAGTGTTCAATGGAGCAAATCGTTCCGGAGCCGGAGCCAAAAACTTCTAAATGTTGGCGCCGGAGCCGGTTCCAAAAACATTGGATGCCTAGAGCTGGAGCCGGAGCTTGAAATTTGGGTTCCGGCTCCAGAGCCCTGCTCAGCAACGCGAGCCTGCAACCCCACGCGACGCAGCGAACAAGAACTGACGACGAGCAATTGAGCTGGATTCAACTGGAATTTACAAGAGACGTTGGTACCAATACAGTACCTTTCACCTTTTTGCAAAGTTTCTGTGCAAACAACTGATCTCAAAAATAGTTATAACTTTTTCCCAGCCACTTGATATGGGTGTAAATCTCGCTGTTATACGGGGCACCCACTTCAAAGACTGCTGACATAAATTCACAACAGGTTAAAAAATGATTTTTCTGATTTCGTGTTTCGCCCCACTTTTTTATTTGGGCTCCAGGGGCAAAAGTTTTGTTTGTTGAAGCACTTAGAAATGTAACCCCAAACAAACACTTAGGTGCCCCTAATTGCACTTGCTTAGGCCAAGGATCCTAGCCTGCTGCAAGTGTGTATCACTTTCAGATGAACGAATGCTGAATGACTAGAAACCTTCAGGTAATTGCTTGTAGAGCAAAGTCCAAAAACACCCACTCGACCCAAAGTGCATCCTCATCCCAAAACAACTCACCCGAAATTCTTCCCTTCACCACGTGAAAAAAATAGAAAAAGCTGGTTCTATGCAATCATGAGAGTCAGGAAATTTTTTTCCTGAGTTGGTGCTAAAAGGCAATGTGTTCGATTTGGCGCAAAAACGTAATGATTTCGATTTCTAAACAAGTAAGAAATACTTCTTGGGATTTTCCAAGCACATACAAAAGCAGAAAAAGTAAAGCAGACGTGCATTTTCAAACCAGCCAAAATCGTAATTTTCAGTGAGACAAAAATCAAATCTTAAAAGTTTGTTATCGGACCTTCCAACGGGACACTCCAAAGTCACTTCAGGGCGATTATTGCGGATCTAACGGACGTGTGATGTCATTAATACTTTTTCACTTTCGTTGCTAAAAAATCCATTTACTACCCCGCCAATTTCATAGACCTCAATTTTTGAGAAGAAATCTTCAATCCAGGTATTAAAATGCTTGAGAAACGCAATAAACTTGCTAAAAACAGACCAAAAATTTATAGATATTTATTTTTCTCAAAAAGTTTAAATAGTAAAAAAGCACTTTTCCATGGATTTTTTCTGGTTCTTTTCAACGATAATTCCTAAATCCAGTAGTGGCAAAGATTTCGACCCTACCTTTTAAATATATTTAAAAAAACTCATTTTCTACCCAAAAATCCGATGAGTGAATTTTCTGGTAATTTTTCTTCATTGTCTCCCTATCGCAAACGGTTCGTGAGTTGTAACCAAAACCTTGGATTTGTGTCACAGCAGTGATCCACCTGGGACTCCAGTGTTTGTGATTCAACGCAGTGATTCACCTGAGACTTACTGATGATAAAGCGCTCTGTATCATGTGTTTGTTTTTTCAATTTAGTCTCCTCCGCAAATTTGAAGACATCAAAAATTATTGCTTTCGGAGCGTTTGTAATTATGCCTCAGATTTACTCAACAACTTCAGCTTACCACTTTTCACTTTCTCCGTTGTTATACCGCCTGATGTGGTCATGCAGGATGCTTTCTTCGGTAAATGACTTTACGCAATAAACGACCAAAAATGGTCCAGAAAATGATTCATGTGGGTTGTTAGCATTTTCACTTTATGGAAATTTATTTAACCCTCACGAGTGACTCAGTTCCTGTTCCAGTCTAGCGCGTCAAACTTGATGACGATTTCTAATCTATCTTTGATTTTGATAGTGTTCGTGTCTAGCAGCAAACCATTGTTATTTGTTCGTGGATTGCTTTGTGTCATGAAGCTAATGATCCAAGTTTTGGTCCCCTTAATTTTATACAGGCGACCAGTTTGTAATTCTTGTACATTTTAGTTTTTAGAACACTTGGTCAGAGCCTACGTGGAACCCCAGTGTTCTGATGTGCTTGTTTGATAGGAAATGCAACGACCGCACTTGAAAACGATGATGCTCTTCACATGTTTGGTTTCTTCTCGCCTCCGGCGAGTGTAATGACGAAGCGTTTAAAACCAAAACTCGCACTTTTATCTTACTCGTTTGGTAGAAGTTTTTTGCAAAATGTGTTGCAATCACTACTCAAAAATGGTGTTGTTGCTAAATCCGTAAAAGGAGGTCCATTTCGCTCAAGTTTTTTGATAGAGCTTTAACTGCTTATAAAGCGCTGTAAGTTATTCGCGTGTGAAGAACACAGTAGCAAATTTATAAACCAACTGTATGACAACGTATTTTGCGAAAATTAGCGGTACGAAAAGGCACATTGGTTGGTTCGTTCATGTTTTAGAAATATGTCGTAGAGTAAGAGTTTTTATGAGAGAATAATTGCCTGTGTATCGCAACGAATTGAGTATGACGCAGTGCTTAACGCAGAGGCATGAAGTAATGTGATGTCAGCGGTATTTTTCTTTTATGAAACCTTATGTATCTGTGGGTTGACCTCTTTTTCCAGGTCTTCATGGACATGACGCAACCATTGTCTCACTATTTCATTGCATCTTCTCACAACACTTACTTGGCCGAGGATCAGCTGATTGGGAACTCAAGTGTCGAGTGTTACATTAAGTAAATTTTAAGAGAGCGGTGTGCCTTTAAAAACCATGATTTTTATATAGAGTTTTCAAGACAATGCACCGTGCAGAGATAGTGGAAGCGCTAATTGTCTGCGCCATGTTTCCATTGCAACAAAACTAAGACTTACCTGTTTTCTACCTGAACAAAGCTTGATTAGGTTTCCATCGTTCGCTGCAATGCGAACCACAACATCCAAGCGGATGTTTTAACAACACCAGTATGTTTTCATGAACCACGACATTGTACATCATGTAGAACTCAAGACATTTCAATTTCGTTAAGAGCTGCTACATGCAAATCGGGTCCTTGAATTTCTGACTATTTTCACCAAAACTCTATAACGCAGACGAAGATAGAAAATTTTATGAAGTTACGCATCAGATTCCTCGTTCAAATAAAGATAATGCAGAAGCTGATAATGTTAGTAATTTTCAAGAAAAAAAGTTAATTTTTCTTAAATAAAAAAACGCTCATACGCTTTTCAAACACTCTATGGTGTGATCAACGTCCAACGATACTTGTCATTACGTTGTTTCGTTCTAAGGACACATATATATGCAAATTCCCCCTTCTGATATAAGTGAGGAAAATTGAGGAACGTTATTATGAAAACTGAGATTGAATTTTGCAGAACAGTTATATCAGCAGCCTTAATTCATGCTGATGGCTTCCATTATCCAAACAGCAGACTCCCTGTTCTGTTGTAGGAAGCGTTAACTTTTTAAGTTTGTTTGAAGACGACGTCCAAGTGTGTTGGCGAGTTATTTCTGCACAACTGGTTTGCTTCAATCATTGGAAAATTTTCTGGCCTTTTTAATTTTAACTCAGGGGAAGCATGTCAAATACCGCGCGTTTTCACTGTGCAGGTGATCTTCTCAGAAAACACCAGCAGCAAGCCATTCCCATCTGCGTGTTTTGTGAGAATCCCTTTGGCCGACATAACGGTTTGCTGCTACAAAACCGCCGTACATTTTAGCTGCCATTTTACCTTGCTCCTTAGAGCAGAGCATGCAACGAGTGTACTGGTAAATTCGCGACTCGCGGTGTTTAGAGCTCTGGAAAAGGGATGCAGATGCGTCGAGTTGGATTGTTGGGATGGAGATGATGGAAAACCAATCATCTATCATGGATACACCATGACATCAAAAATTTTATTTGAGGATGTTATAGAGGCAGTTCGCGACTATGCTTTCAAGGTAAATAGTACACTAGCCAAGCAGCTCACCGTTTTGTGAATTTTTGCTTTTCACATTGTTGGGAGTTATGATGATGCAGATACTTTGTTTAAAAATGTAGCTAACAGTGGAGAAGAAAGTTATTGCTCTTCATTTGCTCTTGATAAAGGTATAATTCACGCTGTAAATGCACTTACGTATGTGATATCTAGAATGTGAACGGAAGTTTTTCTCATTCTCCGGCGATTATGACCCGTCCAAGTGTATTTTCTAGGGTTGACATACACTGTTAGGAGTAAATCCAGAAAAGCTGATGCTGCAATTCGGTTTTGAGAGGAAGTGATCCTGAAAGTTCATTTGCATGATACACATGTGAACCATGCAAAAACACATCAGACTGAACACCACTTCCATCTCAGTTATCTTTACCTCTTTCAAGATTAGGAAGAAAACTTAAAACGCGAGGCCTCAGAGAGTACGTGGTTTCTGCTAGATTTGCTGAGAGCTAGCTCAATCTAGTGCGCCGCAAATTTTCCCCAAAGTAAAAGGAAATTTTCGTCAAAAGAAAATTATTTCTGCAAAAAATGTTTGGTTGTGAATGCAGAAAATGGGCAATTACACGGGCTTCAAAATCACACTAAAGTACTGGAAAATACAACCATTTTTATAGAACGAAGTTGCAGAGCGAGATCTGGAGGTTTGTTAATTTTCAACAACAGCCACGCAAAGCCGCAAAACTTGTTGCGAGAAAAGCATTGTATGAATGCAGATGCGAGACAGCTGAACTTTGTGTGAGAGGAATTAATGCGCGTTAATGTCCAGTGCTGTTGAGCGGCTGCAGTGCATCAGTGGCTTAGCCAGATTTGACATTTCACGCACAACGTTGTTAAAGCAAACATTGCGCAGTTTTACACCGCAATCGTTTCAGTTTTATCAACATCAAACTTGTAAGTCAAGAATATCCGAGTAATGCTTGTGAAATTCTGATAATTTTCGCTAACCAAATAAGGAAACCTTCCTTGACATGAACAGTGAAAGCAAATATTGGCACGGCAACCTGCTTCCTGTCAGAAGTTGTTGGTAATAAGTTTTTCTGCGTCATAAAAGGCCTCCTTATCATCTGATGCTCTCTTTAAAAAATTTATTTTAGTAGAAGGTAAATAGAGTTGCTTGCGATTTCAATTTCTAATATTTCATGGGCAGAGATCAACTTGCCATTGATCGACCCGCATCGACCGATTTTCAAGAGGGTTGGAACATGTGCGCTGTAGACGCAGTTTTAATATGTGTGCTGGAGACGCAGCTGGTAATATTTCGTGCAAAACCATTGAGTTGCCGCTCGTGCTTAGTTGAAGTTCGCTGCAGATGACCTTTCCTTAAACTCAACCGCTGGTCGCTTGAATTACGCGCACGCGTAGGAATTTATGGTAATGATAAAACTTTGATTGATGGAGTAGAAAAGCAGGTAACTGTGGCATCTCACTCTGTGTGATTTGGTGCAATCTATAGCTTTATCGTGTTTATCGCAAAATGTTATAGTTGCCTTGCCCTATTTGTTGAATAACACTGTCTATCACCGTTTCATGGTCGCTGCCTCTAGGGCAGATTGATCCTCTCCGTGTGTTTTGGTATACGCACAAAATCGTGATGCAAGATGCGTGATTGCTACATACTTTACAGGTGGTTGGTCACAGCGCTAGCTGCTGATTGTTATAATGCCTTCTTCGTTGCGTTTTTTAAAGGTTTCAGATTATCCCGTGATCCTATCCATTGAAAATCATTGCTCGATCAACCAGCAAAACAAAATGGCCGAAATTTTGAAGGTACACATGCGAGGGATATTTGGTTACATTTTATTTGTTCAACATTTCTTGCTTAAAGGTTGATTATAAACAAACCTGGCATACCGTGATGTTTACAGCATTGGTGAGAATTTCCTAGAAACAATTTTAAAAAGTTTCGTTAACTTTATTTTTGTGCAATGTTCCCGTTTTTAATGAGCTTTTTTTGTATGAATGATAGGTTTTTTAATAACTTGCGTTGTTGGAACCCGTTCCTTGCCAGTCCTCGTGCACACAACAGCAGGGTCGGACAGTGATTTATCTAAATCCTGACTATAGTTGCCGTGATCATGTAAGATTTGTGTTAACATTTGAAGTAGTCGCAGGAATCAAAGCGTGGAAGAAATACCCTTATTTGAGCTGACGTAAACTGTAAAGTGTATTCAGCTGGTTCTTATGCGTCATTAAGGCATGTGTAGATGTATTTCATTTTGCTTGGTTGTGCACATCTGCTTACCTTTGCAGTCGCCCTGCAGATTCACATAAACGCGTCTGGGCTAATGTCGTATTTAGAGAGAACCAGATGAACAAAAAATGACCCACTGGATCTGAACTTCCTTAACTTTCGTCTTGTCTTCTGAGTTTAATAGTTTGAATTAGCCAACCTCGCGTGTAAAATGTTGAGCTATCTTGTCTACACTTTTGACGCTAACTTTTCCTCATTCACCTTCCATACTTTCAGAAAACAGTGCTCAAACAACAAGACAATGTTAAGAAGGAAGAAAACTTCCGAAAATCGGCTTTTTTTTCAGCACATCATAATTTATTTGAATATATTTTGTTGCAATCGACCGAATTACAGAAGGGATCATTAGTACGTTATAGCATCTTACTACTACTAATTTTCTTTCAACTCTTTTTCTCCCCTTTTTGTGCTCCATAAAACTTATATTTTTCAACAACGAATGAAAACGTGTAGAGGAAGGATTTGCTTGTAACAATCGCACAGCCAAGCAGGAGGCTTTCGCGGTGATCATGGCCCGAGGTGAACTCATCACTGAAACTCCTGACTAAGAGTTAAAACAAAGTTAGTGAAGTGAAAGGTAAAGATTTGATGAATTGAAAAAGATTAATGGCGTCGTTAAAAAGCAGTTTGAATAAAACATAAGATTAAATGTCGTTTCAGGCGGTTTTAGGATCAATGCTTCTGACAGAACCTGTGAACCTGGACGAAATGTTGCTACCAAGCCCAGAAGCTTTGAAAGGTATGTAGTTGGGATAGCTTCTTAGGTGTTTTTCTAAAACTTACTGTTCCCAGGAATGTGTTAGGTGTTTGGTGTGTGGACCTTCAACGAATGGTCTCTATCAGAAGATATTTTAAAACTTTCCGATAAACAAAACTGTTCCAAGGTCACACCAAGATTTTTGCAATTAGTTGCCCTGTTGCTATCAGCTGCATTGTCAGGCACTTTTCGCCCAAACTCAACAGCTGGCTCGTTAGTCGTTGCCATATTCTGACGTAAGCACTGACGTGTTTCTCCTTAAGCTGTGCTTGAAGGTACGTGATATGATCGTTGCAGTGGTAAGAGAACGGTGGCTAATATTTTATTTCTGAAGTATGGACAACGTGAAGGTGTATTGCACATATGTAATTCGTCAATATTCCTATCAACGTTTCTACGAGATTCTCCCTGTTCAGTAGATTTCTAGCGAGTACAGCGAGCATCTTGTGAACGCTCTACTGTATCGTTAAAGGGAATACGAGGAAGAGATTGGCAAGCTTGATACATGGTTTGAGTCACAAAACATAATTAAGAACAACATATTTGTACTTGCCTGCGTGCTTTAAGAAATGGTGATGAGTAGAGAATGTTGAACCACAATTTTTTTCACTTGTACCCAGATTTTGCGTTTTTCACAGCATTTATCTATGACATTTTCATTCAAAATTAATTACTAGCGATAAAAAGTTCTGATGAGTGTTTGAAGATCTTGTACTTATTGTAAATAATCGTAAGATAACCGACGTATATTTCAACCATACCTGAAAAAAGTTTTGATGACATCGGAATGTTTCGTGCGCCAGGCAAGATACTTGTGAAAGGGAAGAGGCTTCCTGTCACGGCCCTCTTGGACCAGGAAGACGAGGTAAGCGACGAAGACGAAGCTGCCGACGTGGAGCATGACCAGCAAAACAAAAGGCCATCTTCTAGTACGGTAAGTAGAAGCATCCACCAGGGGTATATAATCGATACTTCTTATTCAGCCCATTGAGTTCAACAGGCCATGGTTTCAAGTATGTACTTTCCACGATGGGTGTAAGCAAGGAATCGATCAGCAAATTTTTAATAGGAAATCGATTTCACGTAAAATTACGCAGGCCATGGTTTATTTCATATTTATTTCTTGACGCGATCAAACACAATATCTTTTCCAATAAGCCAGTTTTCCATTCGATTTCTTCAAATGTAGTTGCTTTTACATGCAATACCACAGTTGGCTATGAGCACCAAGACAGATGCAGCGTTTTCTTCTGATTTTAGTGGTCAATGGTTATTGTTGGTGTGTGTTTGTTAACCTTGGCATAAGTGTTTGGTAAGTGTGTGTGTTATGCTTTGCTGAACACCTTATCGATTGTCGGCTATAACAAAATATGTATTTTTAAGTAGTTAGTTATGCTTTGCCAACTACAGAACTTCGTAGGACTTTAAACTCAACATTAGGTTTGCTGTCACAAAATAATATTTAAACACGCTATTAAGTGAACTTGGAAAGTTTCGACTCAGTGAAAATTTGTTATGACAATAGTGTCGACTAAAAACTGGATAAAATAAATCAGGCGTGCAGTCTTTTTTTTATACATTTCTAATGAGTAGGGCAAGTTTTTGTTGCAGTAAAAAAGTGAGAAAGTTGCATTTATTTTCAACGAAAGTTGCATTTATGCGCAGTGAGTTGCATTTATGCG
>JGI24021J15306_10009701_pt1 | contig 11911 bp, 4 predicted proteins | sample Ectturendosymbi1_FD_15306 | JGI IMG/M metagenome (IMG submission 15306)
CCTTTGATTCTTACCATTCCTAAATTAACGGGGTCTGAATCATAGTGCAGGTTTAAGTTCATGTATCTTCTGCTTCTTGTGCTTGTATATTCATCAAGAGTCACAGAACAGAATTTTCCGGCCTCTTTTTTTATTTCAATCATTTCCTTTGTATCGCTTTTCAGTGTTTGGAAAAATGTCATGATAATGCTTCTGACATTTTGCACCGTTTGTGGTAGCTTGTATCCTCTTGCTAAAAATGCTTGTCTCAGTTGCTTACTAATAGCTATGGTGTTGAAAGAAATTCTGTCCACAGCTGCTAGCTCTGCAACAACCCTTTCCAGCGACTCTTTGGTTGGCTTAAAATAGTTTTCAATCGTGCTAGTACCTGCGGAACATTTGCTTGTGTTTTCCAAAGAAACTTGCTGTTTTGCTTTCTTTGTGTCAAGAACAATCTTATGTTTTAAACCAAGGTGGTTTCTCATTGCTCTTGTAGATCCACCTTTACAAGAAATCGTGTTTTCAGGGGTTTCACATTTTGCCCTCTCACCATTTCTTGATCGTAGAAAGTAGCCCCAGACTGGATTATCACTTTTGAAACGTTTAAATTCCTTCTTTTAAATTTAGTCACTTCAAACTAGGTTGTACTCAAAGCTTTCCAACTGAAATCTTTTTACAGCCAAGCCCTGACACTTCACAGACTTTACCTTGCCATGAGAATGCAGTCTTCTATTAAAATAATCATTCGTTATGCTTTCTTTGTGACGTGATAGACTGATAGTAAATTTCACTTGTGCATTTTACGAGTACTGTAGTTGAAAATATAAGACAATAGAAGTGTGAAGTGTAAACAGTGGTTTAATTGCGCTCAGCGGGAGTCAGCCTCCACGTAACAAAGAATGTTCAAACTTACTAAAAAGTGTAAAACGCATTAGCAACGATACTCTGTTATCCGGTTAACTGGCAGAATTATATCCGGATATCCGATAGAAAAAAAACGCCGGTTAATCGGTTCACCGTTATCCGGATAATCCAACCCTAGTTGCAATGTACAACAAGAATTTGCAACTTCACGGCGAAGATTTGCCTCTTTTGCACTCCAGTATCTCGTATTGGCTAACCAAGCACTAGCGTGGTATACTGCAACAATGCAACTGTTTTCACATTGAATGTGAATCGATGCTAATATGGCAGAATCGATTCTAGTTGATCCATGTGAATGCAGTGATAGTTAAAAGTCTTTATTGCAACGTTTTCAAGAAATCAAATTACTTGTGTGATGCCATAAAGCAGTGGTGCTCAAACCGTGGCCCGTGGGCCACATGTGGCCCACAAGGCCCTCTGGAGTGGCTCGTGAAGCAATTTTCATTAGAAAGAAAACTTAACACTTTAATCATGTAAGAGAATATTTAAAAAAAATTTATCGAGGTTATTAATTCTTGTGGCCCACGAAGGGTTTCTGAAAGACAAATATGACCCACGAGCCAAAAAGTTTGAGCACCACTGCCACAAAGGGAAAATCTCGACAGCTTTCCGGGAAATTCACATTTTTTCAATGTCGTCATGACTTATGACATATATCCACCTATTGCACAACTAATATTGGTATCATGATATTAGCACCATAATTTAGCTTTATAGAATTGTGGGCCTTGTAATTAAACTGAAGCCAATATGTCAGATCCTGGAGGTAAGCATTGCTTTGTTTGCCTCAAAAGCCTAGTATAATGTTTTGCAATGAGGGTGCTCTTCAGAAGTACAAATCTGAGCTTTGTTCTAATGCAGTGGTTCCCAAACTGGGGGTAAAATTTCCCTGGGGGTAATATGTGATTCCTCGAAGGGTATCGCAGAACCAAACCACATTGTTGTTCTGTATTATGAGCGATAACTGGAAAATAAATTTTAGACATAAAATGCAAAAATTTGTTGCTGGTGGGTATAAGACATAATCACTACCTTGAACGGTTCGAACAAGTTTGGGAACCACTGTTCTAATGCATTGCAGGTTATGACAGATGCATAATGGCTCCCTGCATGTTATTTATTGCACAACAAGCACTAAACTCTTGTTTTGATTAAGTGAACAGTATTATTTAGAGTCTTGGTAGATAGTTGGATTGCTATTTTTTGTGCACAATTGGTTGATTTTCAAAGATTTTTGCTTTTGGAGTTAGCTTTACATAAGTTTAATCAATCTTGTTGGTTAATACGTCTCCCTATGGATGGAAAACCAAAGCAAACACCTGCACTAATGCAAGCTGGAATTTCACTATCTCGTGATCAATATTCAGACAACAAGAAGCGATTTACTGTAAGTTGGATTGTGAAATTGAAACAAATGCATTTGATTAGCCATGTCTCCATCTCAATGTATTGACATCTTGTTGCCTCAACTCAAGTCACACTATACTCCTGCATTGGTGTGTATGCAGTCAATAAAGTTGAGTTGTTTGATGGAAGCGAAAACCTGATCAGGTTTTTGTGTTGATATTCAGATTTCCAAACTAGGTTTCTTGAGATTGCATTTTTTGTTTTTGAAATTTTTCCTTAATTATGCTATTAGTAAAGATGCACTTAAGTGCGGAGCACATTATCTAGATTGTATTGGAATATGATGATAGGACTAGCGACGTGTAGTGTTGCATGAAATTGATTTCCTATTAAAAATTTGCGATTGATTCCTTGCTTCTAAGTTACTTGAATACAGATGTGCAAGTTTGAATCATCCCAAAAAGAGGAAAGCAGAGCCCAGTCCTCAGATTCTTTGAAAGCCTAAGGAAAACCTAGAACTTTTATTTGTCAAATTATCTATGATCACTCGAGTATGTTTTTAAACATTGTTTATATTTGGTTAGTTTTTTCAATGTGTGTTTAATTAATGGAAAAATTCTGAAAGCATGAAATATTGTTGAAGTATCTTGTTTGCAAACTTCAGTGATTTCTAAGGCAATTGCATCCACGAAGCATCCTAACACCTTTGCAACTGGGTAGATTTAACTGTAAATCTAGTGTTTTTGCGCCACTTTGCAATTCCATAACTTGCCATATGATTGTTCCAAAAAGCTGTTCAAACCCTTAAAAGACTTGGCGAGTCTTCTAGTAGGCAATAAAAAAAATTGGGGGTGTTGGGATTTTTATGGGTGATTTCATCAGTGGGGTAAGTTTAAGCCTTTTTGACCAATGTTATTGGGTCCTGGGTCTTAACCGCAAGAGGCAAGTGTTTCTCTCAAGTTTTTAGTGGTAAGTAGGCCAAAATCCAAATCTTTTGAGCCTTCGATCAGCTTTCTAAGGTTTCTGGTTTAAAAGTTAACAGCCAAAAAAACAAATTTGGGTGAAAATTACCCAAAAAGTTTTATTCACCAAAATTTGAGTTATTTCACCCTAAAACTCTGAAAACAAAAAAATTTATGAATAAAAAATTTCCGTGAGTATTGAATTTTTGTATTGCTTTTAGTCCATAACTTTTGAACCAGAAATGTTAGAAAGCCAATCAAAGGCTCAAAAGACCCAGATTCTAGCCTAGTTTCTAAAAAAACTTGAGTCAAAAAGTTCCATAGACTAGCAGTTGTGCCCAAGGTTAGGTAACCTGAGCCAAAATAGCCCAAAACATACTCTACTTATGACGTCACCCGCAAAAAAACTAAAATCCAAAACTTCCAAATTTTTGTAATGCAGTCTAGAAGAGTTGTTGTATCTTGAGTGTTTGAATAGCTCTCAAGCATAATCAGTGGGCGAGTTATGGTGCTGCGAAGTGATGGCTTGCAACACCTTGAGAACTGGTGTATGAAATATTCGTACTTTGAAATCAGCCGGAAACCAGCAGTTTTTGGTTGCCTTACCAACTCCTATGCCGATTGCGCTAGAGAGCTGTTCAAACCCTCAAAAGATTTGGTGAGTCTTCTAGTCTGCAATGATAAAAAATTATTGGTTGGGGGTTTCGGATGTTTTGTGAGTTGTGGATTTTTTGTGAGTGACATCACAAGCGAAGTAGTTTTTGGGCCATTTTGGCTCATGTTACCTGGCCTAGGGTCCAACCACTAGGCTGAATTATTTCGCTGAAGTGCTCAATGGAAACTAGGCTCAAGTCCAAGTCGTTTGAGCCTTTGATCGACTTTCTGGCATTTCTGGTTCAGAAGTTATGATTTAAAATAAACAAATTAATTCATTATTTAATTATAGGATTAACCAAATATTTTGTTTCCTTTAGATCATAACTTTTGGACCCGAAACCCCAGCAGGTCATCCAAAGTATCAAGAGACTCGGATTGTAGCGTAGTTTCCATTAAAAACTTCAGCGAAATATTACTAACAGTTAGGGCCCAGGCCAAGAGAAGTGGGCCAAGGTGGCCAAAAAAGAAATATTTTCATTTCAAACTACAAGACTTGCAGAGTCTTTTGAGCATTTGAACATCTCTCTAGTGCTTTTGGCGCTGGAGTTACGCTCCCGCAAAGCCACATGCCATCCGGTTGTTTTGGCGTGAAACGCTTGAAACATGCTAGACGTGAAAGAGTTAAGTGGCTCATGCGGGTCATTAAAGTAAAAACAGCCCGGTGCCGAAAGTGAGTAAGACTTCAAAACAAGCCACTTAAAAACCATATCTTTGCAACACCATAACTAACCCGCTGATTGAGCTATATATGTGTACAAATGTTCTTATACCTTTGTTTCCAAAAATTCAAAATCTTGTATCTTGGCTATTGGTAAAGATATTTCAAAATGTTTTTTGCTATCATCATAATTTTTCAGTCTCTATCACTTATGTGAGAATTACCAAAATCCATCACTAGTGGTTACAAAATTTTTAAAAATCTCATGATTATAAATGGATTGACCCATACTTGTGTCATTATTTTTACATTATTAAGTTGTTTTATACTTTATGAGCATTTTCTATTGTTATACAGTCAGGCATTACTGAATGTTATTTTTCCACTAATCTACGAAGTTCACTAAAACTGAAAGCTTGTATTGTAAAGTAACTATACAGAACCATGAAGGGTCCAATGTACCACCGCCCCTCATCTGAGTGCCAGTTCAGATAAAACTGCAGTCCACTTGATTGGGTGACGACTGATCTTGTCCACTGATCACAGTTTGCATGCACCAACAATTTTCCTTCATGAATCAGTTGATCCAATGTTGAACCCAACCAATGATAATTTTGCTGAGTAATGGTCAACATTTTTGGATGATATTTGGGTGAAAATTCAGCTGCCACATAGTTTGGAGTGCTAGCCTTTAGATGATCATTGTTGTTATGCTGATAATAGTCTTAAGACACGTTCTGCAGTTACTTTAGACTGAAGAAATTGATAGTGTGCACAGAGTGGTGATACGCTTTACTGAAGAGCATTTCTACTGGGATGTTAGGTCTACATCAGACTGATCAGCATGATAAGTTGTATTTGAATGCAATACTGAAAGTGTTTAAGAAGATTTCAATGGTGTTTAATGCATAACAAAAACACCAAGCTGTACATGAGTTTACAAGGATTTCGATTTGTACACCAAAAATCAGACTTGGGCACTGCAGACCTATATGTATGGCTCCTTTTCAAAATGGTGCATGGGGATTCCCAGTGCACCCCATTGGGGAAGCTATACTTGGTGGCAGTGATGGAGTCTCGAGACTAGACTCGTCTTGAGACTTGTCTCGAGACTCATTTTTGCGAGTCTCGGTCTTGAAGGTTTCAGGTCTTGTCTTGGTCTCAAAGGTTTCAGGTCTTGAGACTTTGAATAATGCAAAAAAATGGTTTATTAAAATTTCTATAATTCAATGATTTTTGTTTGTTGTATTTACAGGTAAGAAACAACCAAAACATGTTGGAATATGCTAGAAATTTGAAAAAATTCAAGTCAGAAGTGATAACAACATTAAAAAAAAATTTTTGACAAATTCACAAATTTTGAAGTCTCGGTCTGAGAATTTTTAATGAAGTCTCGATCTCGTCTCGGAATTTTAGCCAGGTTACGGTCTCAACTACATCACTGCTTGGTGATGGTGCACAACGAAGAAGTTAACAACCAAAACAGAAACACCCTTTTGTATTTATGTAGCAGTTGTAACAATAAACTAGGCTAGTCTCAGAATGCACATACTTATTTGCTGCCAAAAAACAGTGCTGTCTTTACAAACCTGATTATATGCGCTTTTCAACAGTTATTATACAGTAGTTTTCAAACAAAAATGACTGCAAATTGTAAATATTCTCCCAATTTTATTGCATCTGAAAAAGAACTGTTCCTTACTATTTTTGTTCCTTACTATATATATAACTACTGTACTATTATGTGATAAGCAAACAGCTTGAAAGGATAGAACTGATGTTTTTAATTCTCAATCTACTCATGTGGCCCTCTAAGTGATGATCATTTAAAGTCAATGTAGAAAAGTATGAAGGCCAGAATCAAAAAGCTGTGCTATCAACAGATGAGAATGATGCAGAACTGGTTGTGGTTCTTGTAAAATGTTTATTGATAAAAACTTGAAAAATGTGGAGGTGCTTGGAGTCAGAGCCAGAAATGGCTCCACAGTTCTTCCTAAAAGTAAGTAATTATTTACAAAACAATGTTGTAACTTTTTCTGCTAAAATTTATGTGAGAAACATATTATCATAAAATGTGTAAAAAATAAATGCACAAAACAAACTGTTTCATGCAATAGGCAAGTGAGGAAGTAGCAAAGTTTTTCAAACGGGCACTCAGCAGCACCATGAAGAATGCTTTCATGGCAAACACTCCAAGTGAATTCCTAAAAAGTTGCATAAACCACAGCATTCTACAGAAATATATGAAGTATAAAAGATTACAGTAACTTCAGATAAAGTTACAAAGATAAGCAGTTGTTAGTTGCAGGGCAAATCATGAACAAATGACAAACAATCAAAATTATCACCACCAAGCATTTGGCAGTAATGACTCAAGTTCATTCCTGCTGAAGTTTCCTTTTGGTAGCTAGTAATGTCAATTGTACAATTTTTATTTAATGTTGTTCTTTCAGATATGCCAGCTGTCTGTAGCACTTCAACTTTGAGATCATTAACTGTTTTTGATATTGGTCTTTTTTTTTCACTTCTATCAGAATCAGGTGAAATTTTTGTTTTGGAATAAACTTGTTCAGATTTTTTTCTAGGAGATTACAATCAGTAGCAACATTGACTTGCCAAGTTGTTCTGTTAGCCTCACTGAGTTCTTTGTCAAAAGCACTGTTGGCATCAGGAGAATCAAGGTTTTGTATGGCAATCAGATCGACAAATGAAATAGAGCGTGCATTTCCATCCACAGTAGCCCCTGAGAAGCAAATTGATTCATTTTTTGGAACTACACTCACTGAAAAACCAAAACCTGAAATGTGAAAACTAACTTTTATGCATAAAAATTGCCCACCATTTCGTGAGCTTACTTGGTCATCAGCAACATTGTCCAGTGGTGCATTATCATCTAATGCAGGGGTCACCAAACTTTTTGAAACTGCGAGCTACTTCTTGTGTGCTGATTAACACGAAGGACTACTAGTTTGATATAGACTTCTGAACTAAAAGTTTTGCTCATTTTACTTTCAATTATTGTGGTATAGGTATTTGTTAACACTTTGAGAGCTGGTGTACGATATATTCGTACCTAGATTTCTGCTTAAAAACAATAGTTCTCGGTTTCGGTTGCCTTACCAACACCATAGCTCCTCTGCCAATTACGCTAGAGAGTTGTTCAAGGGCTCAAACGGATCGGCCAGTCTTCTAGTCTGCACTTGAAAAAAATTTTTTTGTTGGGGGTTGTAGATTTTTTGTGAGTGTTGTCGTAAATGAAGTAGTTTTGGGGTCATTTTGGCTCATGTTGCCTGGCCTCGGGCCCAACCGCTAGGCCAAAGTATTTCACTGAAGTTTTCATTGGAAACTAGGCTCAAGTCCGAGTCTTTTGAGCCTTTGATTGACTTTCTAGCATTTCTGGTTCAAAAGTTATGATCTAAAATAGGGGTCTCCAAACCACAGCCCGCGAAGCCATTTTGTCAATGATGAAAAAATAATATACAGTACTTACGAAACATTTGCAGATTTGGTAGAATATAACATATCCTGCAACAATCACATTGCGTAAGGTGTCTGCTGTCCGGCCCTCGACATGTTCTGTGTTACCTTATGTCGCCCTCGCACAAAAAAGTTTGGAGATCCCTGATCTAAAATAAATTAATTAATTAATTATCTAATTAGCTAACTAGTCTAATATTTTTATTAGTTTAGATCATAACCTTGGAACCCTAAACCCCAGCAAGTCATCCAAGTATCAAAAGACTTGGATTGTAGCCTAGTTTCCAATAAAAACTTCAGCGAAATACTACCATCTAATGGTTGGTGCCCAGGGCCTGGTAAAGTGGGCCAAGGTGGCCTAAAAATCCTGCAGTTATGACGTCACTCACAAAAAATCCGCAACCCCCAAGAAAAAATTTTTTTCGAGTGCAGACTAGAAGACTTGCCACATCTTTTGACATTTCAACCAGGTCTGTAACCCGTACCAGAGCGGAGAAATTCCCACGCAAAGCCACATGTGTTTCGGTGTTTTTTTCTCAGAAATGCCCAAAAGCGGCCAGACGCCAAAGTGTTAATGTGAAGACATTGATCATGCTGATGTTATTTTTAGAACAGACCTGTGGGTGACCTACATGGTTCTTGTGGGTGACCTGGTGCCCGCGGCACCACATTGGTGAACCCTGATCTAATGAATTTTGAAGAGGATGTAATTGAGGTGCAATAAGACCTGAATGGGCAAGCGTAGTTTCATTCATCGTTTTACCTACACGTAATATTTAAAGTGAAGTTTGATTCTACCTTCCACATGCTCCATGTTTTTATCAATAAAGATTTTACAAGAACCACCACTAGTTTTGCATCATTGTTGTCGCTTGATAGCACATTGCTTTTTGGTTCAGGCCTTCATGTTTTTCCACATTGACTTTATCTGATCATCACTTCAGCAGACATGAGTAGATTGAGAATTAAAAACATCAGTTGTCTTATCACATACAGATATCAGATACACATGAGATTTAGCCTTAGTTTGTTTACATTCAGTCACTGAGTTGTATTGCTAAAAAACAGTAGGAACAGTTCTTTTCCAGATGCAATTAAGTTTTGAGAAAGCTTACAATTTGCAGTAATTTTTTTTAATACTGCTATCTAATATCTGTTGAGAAACTGATGATCAGGTTTGAAAGGACAACACTGTTTTAAGGCAGCATAGTAAGTGTGTGCATCCTGAGACTAGCCTAAGCCTAGTTTATTGTTACAACTGCTACATGAGAACAAAAGGGTGTTTCTATTTTGATTGTTCTATAATCTCTTAGTTGTGCACCACCACCAAGTTTAGCTTCCCTGAGCACTAGTTTGGAAAGAAAGCAGTACAGCTTGGTGTTTGATGAACAATCATAACCTAAATACGCTTGTTATGCATGAGCCACCATTAAAATTTTGTTTGAATTTTCTCATAATCTCATAACCATCTTTCAGTATTGCATTCACAAGCAATTTCTCATTGTTGATCAGTCTGATGGAGGCCTAGACCTAATATCCCAGTAGAAATACTCTTCAGTGAAACGCATCACCATTCTATGTGCACTACCAACTTCTTATTCAGTATCTGAAGACTAATATCTGCATTGAGAACAATGGTTAGGTGGAAGGCATGAGACATAGTGGGAGGGGCATGCGCCCTTGCTTGTAGATGTCTATGCCAGAGCCAAAGGTTGAAATTTTGGTTCTGGTTTCACAACCATGGTCCTGGGGTCAATTACAGTTACACCAACTACTCCAGGGGCTACTGAAGAACTGCCCAAGCTTTTTATGTGACACGAGGAACTACATTGTTTCTCTAGTCAGTAGGATACAGTTCACCTGCCCAGCCACATAATTGCACTGATGATAAACTTTTTTTCAAATCAAGAAGATATAAGTGAGACAAAAGCTTTTATTTTCACAGCTGTCCATTTTTGCACTGAAATAATTGCGCAATGCTGTCACTTTGCGCCGTTTCTGAATAGACTCTTTGTCTTGATACTGGCTTAAACCTACACTTTGTCTGGATTAGAATCATAGGTTCAACAGGTGCTCAAAATTAGCTGGTGAACTGCAAAATTGGTTGGTGCATATGAAAATCTCCTTGATCCTTTGTTGATTTGTAGCTGAACTTAGAACTCCATCTGATACACACTGGTGCATTCGACCCTAAAAGCTTTAGGTTTCCTGTAACCTAAGGTTGATGGTACCCAGGAAACGTTATATTAAGCTACTTTTGTGCATAATATCAAGATGAGCTATCAAGGTGAAAGAGTTTTATATGCCATTGCTAATGGTGTTGCAGTAACAATATCTTTGGTGCATTTTTGTCTTACATTTTCTTTGATGTTGGTAATATTCAGAGGAACATTAGGTTGACACTTGTACCATAGTAAGTCACCTGAAATATTTCAACAAGAAAAGCATGCACAGTATGAAATAATGTTTAACACCTTTGTTACATTTGCGTATGTACACGCTTGGTATGGGTTTTTACAGAACAAAAACCAGATTATGTACAAATGCACATCTGGCATCTATTGGATACCAGCTATAATTTTTTTGTGGAAGTTCATATACTTAGATACAAATATTATGAATAGGAATGGATTTAACAAATGAAGCACTTGTTTAACTTCTGTTGCAAAGTGTTTTAGGAAACTAGCGTAAATATGGTGAACTCTCAAATTGCTTGGTACTCTATGCATTTTCCTAGGAAAACCTCGGTGTCAAAAGTGCTAAGATGTGCCATATGTCTCCATCAATGCACGTTTGTTGAATTTGCGCTGTTGAAATGACAGATACTTACAACATCTCATTTTTAATGGTTTATGTTTTTCAGGTTTATAAAGTGCAGGTGCACATTGGAAAAGATACGTGGTTTGTTTTCAGAAGATATGCTGAGTTTGACAAGCTGTACAATTCTGTAAGAAGACTTATATGCAATTGTTCTAAGAATGAACTTCAAATATGTTTTAAAAATTGTTTAAATAATGATCTACTTTGTCATATAACATGAACTGTAAGTTTGAAGTACATCTCCTTTAGAAAACGTGGACTAGTAATTGAGGAACTGCATAGTTAGATGAAAGTTCAAGAAGCATATTTCAGGAGCTGTTGTATATACTGTAATAACATATTGCATGGTGCCACCCATTTACCTAGCCGTTTGCACAATGAATTGTGGATATTATATTGTTTGAATAAATTATGATGTTTTGGCAAATACGTTTTTATATAAAAATGTTCTAACCTTAATTGGTTTATGAAACATTTTAATGCTCCATAGTTCATCTTTATTTTTGCATGTGATAGCAATAGTTTATAAACATTGTGGTTGTCATCATTGATAAAGGCTAGGAAAATATTTTTTTGCAAATGAGGTTATCTTTAATCCTACACAAAAGATCATCTATTGTAATATTAGTCGGCACTCCCAAATACATCCTTTCACAGATTCTATTTTTACAAGCACACCTGGAGTAATTGTAAACAATTACACTTTTTTGAATAATTGTAATCAATTACATGGCCAATTTAATTGCAAGCAACAATTTCACTTTTGCGATTAAACTTGGATCTTCATGCTACGGCACTGCACGATTAACCACACTTTTGGTGGCTGGATTTCTTCCCTTATAATCGGTTCTTATGGTTACGTCTCAATGTAGGTCACTGTCTATGAAAAGAGATCCTTTCTCAGCAAAGAATCAGACACATTAAGATTTTACAGAGTATATATTTCGCCTACAATGTAGGCTTAATGTGTCTGATGTGTCTGAAAAAAAATTTTTTGCTTGGGGGATGCGGGTTTTTTGTGAGTGACGTCATAAGTGGAGGACTTTTAGGCCACCTTGACCCACTTTGCCTGGCCCTGGGCGCCAAC
>JGI24021J15306_10009702_pt1 | contig 11911 bp, 10 predicted proteins | sample Ectturendosymbi1_FD_15306 | JGI IMG/M metagenome (IMG submission 15306)
AGAAAGGGCATGTACCTTGTGTGTGCACTTGTGGTGAAAGGTCAAAGCATTTTATCGAGGATGATGAACCATGTGCTTCTCTGTTCCGAATTGGAGTTTCTAGAACTTTGGCTTGACCAAAAAAGGCTTGCTTTTGTTAAGCGTGCACTTGCGGTAAAATACCAAAGCGTTTTATTGAGGAAATGAACTTTGAGACTAGACAACGCTGTGGAACCTGTCCACCATCAAAACAGAACAAAACGAGGTTCACGTGCCAACTGCCAACAATGGGGAGCACTTCTCTGTATTGATCACTTTCAAGTTTTCTGGAACGATTACTCACACCCCTGTAATACAAACCTCGGGTGAATTCTACCCAAGCAGGATTAATGGCCACGTAGTCCCTAGGTGAAAATTACCCGACGTTATGGTTACTGTGAGTTCTTGGTGAAAATCACCCCAAATTATGGTTTGTGTGAGTTCGGTGAAAATCACCCCACGTTATGGTTAGAGTGAGTTTTTTGTTTCCCTGTTGATGCCTTGACATAGTAAAAATTGACAAAACTCCACTCATTTATAGTTTTCAAATTTCAATTTGGGGGGCTTGGTGCATTGTTTGGGGGGGATTAGCCCACCTAATCCCCCTGTGGCGACGGGACTGGCCGTTTGTGAGACATGAAAGTCAATAGCAGTGCCGCGATCAATCTGATTGCCCAACAATTGTCGTAAAGTATTTACCCCTTTTGGGCAAGTTCACCTTATGTGCCTGATTTTCGTAAAAAATTTGCCCAATTTGGGCAAGGTTGATTAATGTGGCTGAAAACTGCAATGATAATAGAAAAATTTCATGTCTCAACCTAATTTACTTTTATTGCAGATAGAACCGCAAGCTTGAAATGAGGTTCTCTTTCAACCTTTACCCAACCACCAATGACGTCTACGGGCGAAACTTTTGGATTTTTCTTTACTTTTTCGTTCATTTGCTAAGAGCATTTCCCACAGTTTTGTTTGGAAAATTGCTTTTGTTCTTCATCATATAAAAAGTTTTCCATAATCAACACGTTTTTTTTATGATCGGATGAGCTTGAGAAGACTTGCTAACTTGTAAAAAAAACGCGTGCTTGTCTAAACCTGTAAACCTGTCAGTTAGTCCAGCATAAGCGAATAAACAAAATCTGTCCATTTCGGGCAAGGACGACAAAAGTATTTAGAGATTACCTGAGCAGGGTTATGGGCGATCCAGCAGATCGAAGATTTTAAAGAGATTAGAACGATATTCAAAAACTTTTGTTCAGGTGGAAAAAACACACATAATCCTTCGCTCCTATACAAGGCGATCATGTTTGGATTTCTGCAGTTCAATGGGAGGCAGTGGTGTTTCCAGTAATATTTGAGGAATTGCAATATAACTTTCAGAGGTTTGGCATTGGAAGCACCTTGCAGAATCTCTGCTGGGACGGCATCTTGCCTGAAACATTTTCTACACTTAAAGTTGTTGATGGCTAACCCAGCTTGGTCAAGTGTGAAAGGTCGATCAAGATCGTGAATGAAAATAGGGTTTTAGAATTCAAGCAAACGCAAGAAACTTTGAAACACAAATTTGAAGTTTCCTGAAGTAGCCAGTATTTGCAACTTCCGCAGTGGAATAAGAATAGTTTAACAAAATGGAAAGCATACTGTTGGCAGGTTTTTTTAAGGTGTTTTAGGGACCCGATTCGGGTCCCTAGAATTTAAAATCGGGTCCTTAAAATCAATGAAAACTATTATCGGGTCCCTAGAATCAGAGAAAGTCGCGTCCCTAGAATCAGAGAAATCAGGTCCCTACAGGCCCATACCGGGTACCTAACATTTTGCTTAAAAAAACCCTGCTGTTGATATAAAAACATTAACCTCCATTGAAATTTGCGTTTTGGTTAACAGATTAACACCACGACAGGTTGTCCAACCATAGCAGATCGGTAAATATGGGTGGCTTGCGAGTCGAATTGAGCCCAAGTCATAGGAACATGTCATAAGAAAAGATCTTGGAAAATTCAGTTCGGGTCATTGACCAAGGCTATGGAAATTATAGCTTAGCCATTGGTATGCAATTAACTGGAGGTTGTTGCGAATTATACAAAACACTTTGATAACTCTTAGTCTTGATCTACACGTAAATTTTATTTAAGAGCAAGTGGTAGGGGCTTCTCTTCATATACTGGCCGTTGGGTTATTTACTGATATATTGAAAAAGTTTCAATTGCACGAACTGGTTTTCAGTCGGGTCATATCAAAAGAAGTGTGAGTTGATCTGAAGATAATTATGTTTCAAAGCTGTGAGAACCCTTAATATGACAAAACCAAAACAACTGTACTGTATTCTAAGCACAAAATGTTGAATATACGAGACTTATTTAAATTGTCAGTTGCCAAATTCATGTACTCCTTTTATAATGGTGGATTACCTAACCACTTTGATAACTTCTTTACTGAGATTAGATCAGTTCACAAATATCAAACAAGATGTGCTGCTTTGCAAAAGCACTATTTACTCAGAATAAAAACGTCCCTGGGTCAACTTTCTTTAAAGTATATTGGTCCCAAAATTTGGTCTAACATTCCTGAAAATTTGAAATCTTTTTCGCCTTAATCATTTGCAAAACAACATAAAAACCTTCTATCTTGCCAAAATTCCGGTTGATTTTCATTTTGCATGCTTGTCACTTTTCGCAATATTGTGTTGGTGCCCCTATTTTCCCTCCTATCATTTACCTCTACAGTTGCTCACCCCACCCCCTGTAAATATGCATGCTTTCACCAACTGTTTTTGTATTGTTTTTTTGGCTTATTTTACCTAACGTCGATTCGATGCATTTTGTTACTTTTTTACTACTTGTGAAGGGCCTTCAATGAAAAATCGATTTGTGCTAGCAACAGGGCTGGCTGAGGTGGTCATTCGCCAACCCTTTGTGATTCAACATGTTAGAACATGATCATTAAACTGCGAAAACTGGAACTTCGGAAGTTTTTATATTCTCATCAACATGAAATCAATTTGTGATCTTTGATGTTATTATTTTTCCTCTTGCTGCGTTCGTGTTATTTCGTGATTTGAGTCGCAAAAATGCATGAATAAACCATACCGTACAGGCAACGAGCTTAAGATATTTGGAATTATTGCAGAACGGAACTCAAACCATTTAACTCTGATCGTCACATATCTCCATAACCGATAAATGTGTAAAAGTTGATCTGATCGATTTTAAGACGTACCTTCTTTTCTTACGCTGGCAATAGAACGGATGCTTCCCACTCTTTCAAATTCTATCTGAGTCGCTTCAGGAGTTATGATCGTTGCAGCATCGAGGCTGATATCGACCATTTCGCCTTCAGCTACGTGCGTATTAGTAATCGCAGGTTACACGCTGGCTGACAAGGGATTTCTAGATACCGATATGCACCCTCAAACATTTTTACCCAAGCAAAGAGCGAGCACACAATCAAGCACGCTCAAATGCTATCTCAATCACGCATAAACACCAACGCAGCCACGTGCTTGAGCAAAACGAACTGATTCACTAAATGCCCACGTTTGATACGACATACGATTGTTTAAGCATACTTTACCCGGCACGTCCAAGCTTGCCTTACCGGGAGTTCTTTTTTCAGTTATCTTTTCAACGAGTCCTTGGTCTACATCGTTTGAGTTGCTCTCCTTCTTCTGTTCCAGGTAAAAGTTGCTGGAACACAAAACAGTACGTACCTTCGCTTACTATCTGCAGAAGTAAAGACTAACGAACATTCAAATTAACACTCAGTCTTTGCCATTAAAGTTGGAGACGCCCACACAAGGCTAATGTCACTTTGAAGCATTTGGCTCAACGGGAACTTCCATCCACCCATAGCAAGTGCAAGATGTGATGTTTATTGTTCATCGAATCACAGTGTTCTTGCCGTGAAAAGCATCAAAGTCACTAAATTTCGCAAAATGAGGAAATCGATTCAGCGACAAAAATAACGATTCCAAAATATATGCAGAAAATAGGATAAACCGGCGTAAACTTACTTGATCAGTTCGGCGTACTCTCTTTTGTGCGTCATCAGGTCGTCATGTTTGCCCTTCTCGGCGATTCGTCCGTTTTTGAGCATTATCACTTCATCACAATCTTTGAGGTACTGCAACTGATGGGTGATGAACAGGACAGTTTTTTCAGCCAGTTCCTTTTTGATGCATTCGAAGAATATATGCTTTCCAACATGAGCGTCAACAGCGGAGAGAGGATCGTCCAGGAGAATTATGTCTCTATCACTGTACACGGCCCTGTAATGAACATGATACGCAAAATGCAGGACAATCTTTATTTTACACTTTTATTATTGTCATATTTACTTAAAATATGTCGTTAGGATTTTATTTGCACAACTCGAAAATTGATTACCAAAGCTTTATTTGCAGTATACTCTTCGTATGTGGACCTTGTGAAACACAAGGTGAAAAATGTTATTCGAAAGCCTAAAACTCTGGCCCAACGATTATCAATCTTCAAGCCGAGGACTAATTTCGTATCAAGAAAACGGACTCATATTTCACAAATGACGTGAAGACAGGCGAAAACTCATGTCCGCCATCACTGGATAAACTTTGACTTAGCTTTATCGTCAGTTTGTTTGATTTGCTTTTATAATTAATTGCTATCAAATGAAATGAGCCCTCAAATTCAAGGTTGGTAATGACTGTTATCAGGTGAAATAAACTTCTGTTGCAGAAAAACGCGTAATCACCTTGCCAAGCTCACACGTTGCTTTTGACCACCTGAAAGGTTTATGCCTCGCTCTCCGATCTCGGTAAGATCACCGTCAGGCAATAACTTGAAATCGGATCGAAGAGAGCACGCTTCCGTAACTGAGCAACAATTTGCGATGAATTAACTTTTCTCAGTTAAATTACCAAAATCTAACATCCGATCAACACGAATGCTCTCTGCAGCAATTACTCAGCTTTTCAACTGCGCAGTACAATTGGTGTCGCTTTTGGGGAATCTGCCCGCTATGCTCTCTTTTCATACGCAGTACAAGGCATTGTTAGTTTTTCTCAAAAGTATCATTCGAAAATTAGTAGGCTAGTAAATAGTTTGGTGAATTGACAACGCAATTAATAAGATATCTTGAACGTAGAAACAACTTTGGAAACAGGTGGTTGTGCCTAACGCTCTTATCAAAAACCTTAGAAGCGAATTACCACAGAAGGTATAGATATCACCTCTGTTGTATTTTCGTTCATTCCATGACGTTCCAAACAATATATTTTCCCTCATAGAATCGTGGATGATCCAAGCTTGCTGAGGAACATAAGCCAGTTTTCCGTCAATACCGAGCGACCCTCTTTTAATTCGAAGCTGACCCAGCAGGGAGGAAATCAGGGACGACTTTCCACTTCCAACAGAACCGCAAATTCCAAGTAATCTTTGAAAATAGCAAACAAGCGTTAACTCGGTTGAAACAACCATTGCATTGAAATGATTTAAAACAATCACTGCATTAATTTAGTAATTAAAATTGAAGAATTAAATAAGCCATTCAAGGTGTATGAAAGTAAAGTTGTTTTTTGCAGTAATTTTTCATTCTTTGAGTGTACTTTTGCCAGCTACATGGAATTATGCCGTGGGCCAAGATAGTCCGTTTTCTGGAAATCTATTGATCACGGCCTCAATCGCATGATATTTTCGGGAGCAAGGCGAAATGAATGTAACTTACTTTTGTACTATTCCGAGGGAGAGGGGGCAAAATGATTGTAATTGTTTGTACCTGACAACTAAAGATGTTTCTGAAAATTTCGGGGAAATTTTCCGGTTGTCCCCATGGGTGCCGGCCTGCGTTTGATAAAGAAACGTGTTGAAGAATTGTTAACCTAAAGAAGACGTTTCATTCCCATAAAAGAGAAGGTCCGTATGTTCTACTACAAAAACTACTCACAACTCAATTGACGTGAAATTATTTTAAGTGCTGTGCTGAAAATACAGACGCATTCAGTCTACTGTCTAGTAAGGCATATGCTCCAGTTACACCTTTCCTTGCTTTTTTTCTTGCGACCGCCAAAGCTTGGCAATACAAATGTGGTGAACCTTCGCTTCCGCTAAAAGAGCAGTAAATGCACAAGTACCTTCCTTTCGGAACTTCCAAGTTCAGATCGTGAATCACTTCTACGTTTTCTTCATTTTCTGTTGAGCTTGTGCTATTTTCCTCGGTTATCTTTGATAATGGAGGGTTTGACTTTCCCGCAGGGTTGCTTTGGCCAAGCTTAAGAAATACTTAAACATTAATATCTACAAGATTAATATTCAAATGCATTGACCAAAAGTATTCTGCCAAGGAAGCGCTTCGGATGTCCAATTCAATTAATAAATTTGCATTCACAGTTTGGAGGTAAACATAGGCCTATTGTTCTAAACCAGGGGTCACCAACCTTTTCGAAACTGGGAGCTCCTTCTTGGTACAGATTCATGCGAAGCGCTACCAGTTTGATGCACACACTTGTGAAATAAAAATTTACTCAATTTGTCTTGAATTATGTTAATAAAAATTAAAGATATTCATCAATGTGAAGACGCTAATCATGTTTATGCCATTGTCAGAACAGGCCCGCGGGCGACCTATGTGGTCCGTGCGGGCGACCTGGTGCCCGCGGGCACCATGTTGGTGACCCCTGTTCTACACACTTAGTGCGCGACATGTTTCAACTTCAATTCTTGATCCCAATGGTCCCCAACCAAATTAAAAAGAATGCATTTCTTGTTGCCATAAAGTAGACCTCCATTAAAAACTCCTAAAGCGCAGTTTGGGCAAATGATTGACGTTTGCTTGAAACACAAAAAATCTCAAAAAACCTGACTTTATCGCGTTAATTGGTACAAATGAATCTTTAAGGAACAGCGAGAGACGCAAAGCTCCACGAGAAGGCCAATTTCGAATTCAAAGGGAATTCGGCTCTGGATCGTCGGCAAAGGCCGATTAACCATTAAGCAGACTAATGTGCTTAGAGCAACAGGGTTAAAAGGGCACCACAAAATTGAGAGAAGTGTGGACAAAATTGAAACGAATGAATATCACTAATATAAATGGAATAACTAGGGAAAATTTATCATAATGTTCTGTTTCTTGACCATGGTGCGCATCCTAGGTTTGTCTTCCCAGCTGATCCAAAAGGGCCTGCGCTGACGCAGTACAGTTCGACATTTGTCGGGCAATAAGATGATTTCAACTGCGGCAATCAAAAACACATTTTTCACTCAAATCGAACTTTGCAATACAATTACAGAAGACCAACTAGAGAGTGCCTTTCCAAATGTTGAAGTTAAGTTTAGAATATTTTGACAATAATAGTCACCAACTGAACAACAGAGAAGTCTTTCTCACACCTAAAGCGTGTGAACAAACAAAGAGATTGTTTATTGTTCACTAAAGATTCGACTCACTTTGTATATTAACAACTGAAGCAGATCTTGAAAAAATTAATTTCAAGGACGTAATTAGTCATTTTTCAGAAATGAAATGTAGAAAATGCCTTTCAGTTCGTGAATCGTGGAACTTTGGTACATTTGTGAAATATTAGGAACACATTTTGTATTATGCAATGCTGCAACCTGCATCGTATATCTGGTCAGACAGGTCAACAGCTCAAATAGGCTGGGCCAGTGTGGAAAGGAAGGGGGCACCAAACTTTGACCCGTACTTAGGGCAAAAGTGAATCTTAACCCGCCACTGATGGGCGGCAGCGCCGCAACTAACTGATATTTTCGGGGGCAAAATGATTGTAACTCGTTGTTGTACCTTACAAGTAAACGAGCTTTTAAAAATTTTAGTGGGGAGCAATTGCCTGGTTTCTCCACTGTCTGTGGACCTGATGTGGGCCTGATGTGGGCCTGATGTGGGCGGTGATGTGTAGAATTAATAAATAAGTGCCTTTAATTACTAAAATATTAAGTAGTTATTTCTTTTGATGACTCTTGCCATCGCAATGGCGACGAATAGCCACAGAGCTCGTGAGCGATATCTTAGCGCCTCTTGTTTAAAGTCACGGCAAACTGATGCGACAAGCTTTTATGTTCACATTTATTTGGTTTCAAACGTGGTGCTTTGCCATAACGCCTGCTTGCAATAACATCAAGTTTGCTACGATTTCCGCGTTGATCTGCACAGAGTTCAGATCACCTTTGCCAGTGCTTTCAATTGGTTTGAAAACCAGAAGCACGAATGATCTAGCGAAGTTCGAATAGTTTATAATCTAGAATCTTAATTAACAGCTTTATTCTACTTGAATAACATTTCAGGGGTGAGAATGATACGTCCAGATAGCGCTTCAGAGTCACGTGAAATCGATTCCTGTTGAAAAACATTGCTGATAGATTCGACTGCATCGCCTGTGTTTAGACTAATTACTTGAAATTGACTTAAAATTCGCCAAACCTGATTTTTTTCCACTACATCCCAAGCTCCGGTGAAAGTTTCAAACTCAACTGCATTTTCAGTTTTATTTGGCGATCTGTAATATTTTGCCATTTCTTCCATCCTCAGCAAATCGTCAATGCGACGAAATGTAACAAAGATCTGTGGCAGCAAAAGAAGACGAATAAACATGAGATTTGCAAGTTCGTACCAGCAGAGCAACACAAAAACCACAGAACGGCACATTTTGATGAAGAGAGCTGTTTACACAACGTTCTAAACAATTTCATTCACATCTGTGGTTAATGACGTGCTATTTTAAGCGACAAGTAAACGTTCGCTATTGGACATTTGCGCTGTGCACAGACTGCTTCTCGAGGAGGTCAACTGCAGGTTAACGACGCTAAATTTTTAGTAAAATTTTGCACAAGTTTAGCGACACGCTGCCTATTAATAGCATATGCGTGTGCAAAAACACTTGTGTTCACGTGATACTACTGCAAGGTACAAAACAACTTTGTGATGCGTTGAAAAGCAGCTTTATTTTCAACCTCCCACTGCAGGCTTCACTGTGAAATGCCACATTTAAAGTTTCAACTATTTTTAACACTTTCGATTGCTACAATAACCGATTCAGGTGTCTTAGTCATCAATCGGGTTAATGGTTTGCCAGCAACAATAGCAACTTACTACGCTCATTGCCAGTGACGACGAGGCGGGATAGTCTCATTGTAGTCAATGTGCAACGGAAATATCCTTGAGTGGATGTTGCGCAAACAGTGACAACGGCACTGTCAACCGCAATAAGTGAAAGTGGCACGAAATCAGGGTTCAAAGCCAGCCAGGCGAGTCCGTAGCAAGTTTTAAGGTTTGAGGGGAAAATACATATTAGGGCGGCAAGAATTTTGTTTATATTGTATGTTAAAAAAACAAAATTTTCTAGACACAACACAATTGTGGTGGACACAGAAATATTTACAGAGGCAGTCCCCACAAATTCCCCCCGTGGTTACGGGCCTGCAGCCAGAGGACCTTTAAATCAGCGCTTGCTTGATTGACTTCTTGTTTTTCTAATTCTTTTGTTGACAACGACAATCTCGCAAAGTCAGAGAAGCACAATTTAGGGTGTGAAAAATCTGGAAAGCAATGAATAATCAAAATGTTTCTAAGTCTCCTCCACTAGCTATCCACAACTTGAGGCCCCCGTGGCCCCGCTACGCATGTGGGAAGGCGAATGGGGACAACCCAGAGTGTTTCTACTGTGAGAGACTTGAAAACCACGCGTAAACGGCAATATTGCAATAAACTAGTTAGCTGGAAACTGGAACCGTTCACTCCCAGGAAAAGAGTACGAAATGGTTGAGGAAGCCATACGATATTCCCTGGATGTTGTTGCCATCTCATCGACTGAATGTCGTTGTTTTAACACTTTAAAACTGGACGATGGGCGGAAGCTCTTTTATTCCGGTGTTGAGCCAGCAAAATTTGCCCAGGCTGGAGAGGGGACAATTTTAAGCTCTCAGGTGGCACGTTGTGTTGATTAATGGATCCCACAAGGAAGAAGAGTGTGCATGTTGAGGTTGAATTTGCTATATCGCTCCCTGGGGCATGGAAGGGTTTAATTGGCCGACATGATGATGCTGATCTAAATGATAACGGAAGGTTCCTGCTGTAACTGTGCTTTATGCTAACAACCCACTTTAATGTTCACTTGCTTCCAACACAGAGATTTGCAAAAGTACCCCTGTGCAAAGATTCGTTGGCTCTGCCATAAGTAAATGATTTCTGATTAGTTTCACCTGACTGGTTCCAATCAGTGTTGGACGTTCGTGTCGAACGGGGTGCAGAACTGTCGACCGATAACCACGTGCTGGTCCGCAACTTACGCCTTGAAAAACCAACAGGACCTACGCAAACGTGCAGGACCAGGAGATTCTACCGAATAAAATGGGAGGCCATGGCGGAAAATGATGAAAGAAAGACCTTTGTACACACCTTATCGTCCTTGTTCCGAGAGATCCCGGAATGCCCGGCAGACGTGGACTTGGGGTGGCATCTGTAGTTTCATCTGTGATCGGATAAGTGGATGTAAACGACTCGGTGGAGCAAAAAATAGCAGTGAAGTAACCACTTGGTGGAACAAAGAGGTGAAACATGCTATTCAAGCAAAAACGTAGCCAACAAGGCATGGCTTCAGAACAAAGCAGAATTTTTTCTGCTTTTGCGGCACGCTGAGGCGCGAGAGTCCGCAGTCCTCACGGTGAAAAAGTCCAAAATGCAATCTTGGGAGGATTTCCGCTATAAACTGGATTCCAATTACTGGAAAGCCAACAAAATGTTCTGACAAACCATCCCGGTGTCTCCGCGGCAAAAGATCTCATACTGCTAGACCCATCAAAGAGCAATGTATTTCTGTCTTGCTCAGAAATGAGGTGATTGTCCTTGGTAGATCGGAGAGCATTTCAAAGATCTTTTAAACCAGTCACAATCACACAATCAGAAAAACGAGGTAGACTACATTTGGGGGAAGAAAATTCCATCACTGCAGCCGAAGTCTTCGTAGCTGTGAAAACACTAGAAGCGGGACGGCTGCAGGTTGTGATGAAATCCGACCTGAAATGTTCAAAACAGTGGATCGAGAAGGAGTTCTTTGGCTAATTCGTGTGTGTCAAGTGGCCTGGTGTTAATGTGATGGCAACGAAAGCTTGGTAAGCTGAGGAGATAACGTCCATACACAGGAAGTAAGTAGTAAGACAGGGGCCTGCTCTCTCCTTAGCCTCCCTTGGAAAGTGCATGTCAAGTGCTTTGAAAAAAGATGCCGTGATATAATTGAACCAAAGCTGGCTGATACCCAGCGGGATATTTGCCCCGGCCGTAGCACTGCAGACCAAATCTTCACTTTCCAGTAAATTTCAAGAAAACGTGGGACGTCAAAGATGTCTATACATGTTGTCGACCTCGAGAAAGCCTACGACCGGGTTCATCGTAAAAAACTTTGGGGAGTGTTGTGCGACAAAAAAAAATTAAAAGCTTTGGGGAGTGTTGCGACAGCACTGTCGCAACACTCAACAAAGTTTTTTTTTGTGTTGACGGTCGCCTGTTACTGGCCGTCAAGTCATGGCATTCCTGCTCAGACGTTTGTGTCCGTGTCGGCGGAATTAAACGACCGTTAACCGTGAGTGTTGACTCCGACAGGGGTGTGTGCTGTCACCACTCCTATTCATATCCTACATGAATTGGATAGACCAGTGGTTCCCAACCGGGGAGGAATTCCCCCCCATGGGGGAAATTCTTGAGTTCAGGGGAGGAATTTCCACTTTGCAGTTAAGTTACCTATTCAGTGTACAGTAAGTGTTGTGCTTATTTTTATTGACATTGACTCTTTCAATAGTTATATCACTTTATATTTATGAGTTATTTAGTGCACTATCACAAGCTTTCGTTGACAAACTTAAGTGCCATTATTTGACCAGAAATAGTTTTTTCCCACTTTTATTGATCACGTTATTGT
>JGI24021J15306_10009703_pt1 | contig 11911 bp, 8 predicted proteins | sample Ectturendosymbi1_FD_15306 | JGI IMG/M metagenome (IMG submission 15306)
AAGGCGAATAACACCATCTTGTTTGTGATACCGCCTCTCAAAGCACAAATGACTATATGTTCTAAAACTTTTGGGGGACATGGACCCCTAGGCCCCTCAGCTACGCCTATACCTGCAGGCAAAGGAGCGGACATGAGTGAACTGCATGCTCAGCACTGCATGACACCAGAACAGTGAACCTGGCTCTTGTGCAGTGTGAGTGTTGTACCGGCAAATAAACTGTTATTGTAAGAAACAAATCAATTAATCAAACTCCGGCTGCTGACGTCAAATTTTCTAGAAAGTTTTAGTTCCTAGCATGGCGTAGCCAGGGGGCCCATGGCGCCCCTAAATTTTTAGAAGATATAGTCATTTTGTGCTTTGAGAGGCAATATCCCAATCAAAATAGCGTTATATTCACCCGAAATCAAACATTTTGGCACCCCCAAATTTTTGGGCTGTCTACGCTACTGGTCTTAGTCCAACTTTCCAGAGGGGCAAATGCCCGTTTTGACCTCAGGGCAGATCCAGCCAATAAATTTAGGGGAGCGATTTCAGTAATATTTGTTAGTCAAGTCTCAACACCAGTGGCCTAACTTGAAGTTTGAGCCAGGGGGGCAAAGCTTATCTGAAGGGAGCCCATGCATTGGTCACCGTAGGGAGCCCACTATCTAAAACTCTGTGAAAAGTTAAGAAATAATAGTGACTGTCTGAGTGTCGTGGATGTCTATACCAGCTAAAAAAAAACCGGAAACACCCCGAAAAATGCAAAAAAACAACAACCTAAATCATACTAAATGACAAAATGTCAACTAAAGGGGGCCCGGTGTTTACGTTTAGCTTGCCAGGGGGAGACGGCTTGCCTCCCTGTTAGTTACGCACTGCTCATCACGGGTTTAGGCCTACTACTGTAAAAGAGATAAAGTTCACTTCACAAGACTTCTGTGACAAATCAATGGATGATAAAATGGCCTTGTATTGCGAATGCTGTTTTCCGAATTGTACACAATCATAGTAAATAAGGTTAATTCGAAGGTTTTAGGGGAAGCGATTGTCCCTCCTGGATTCGCCCCTGTTTTCACACCCCTGCGGATGCCCATAGCTTTGACGTACCACGAGTTCAGAACTGTTTGCTTGAGTTCAGTGTAAAAGCACACCCATAGCCATAATGGTCATTGTTTTCACATTTACATGTTTAGCAACAATGTTAACCTCAAAACTAATAACAGAAATTATAGAAAACCATTCTGAATTTTAGGTATGGGCGAATAGCTGCAATAAGTTTGTTTCTAATTGATGTTGATAAATCATGAAATTACTTACGATACTGGTGTATGAGGGCACTTGTGGCCCCGTTGTCCCCCCCCCTTTCAAAGGGCAGGGGGTCATTGCCCCTGTATTCCACCCCCGTTCCGCCGTCCTTGCGTACGCCTATGCTTCTACGTTTTTTCTGTAACATGCTGTCACCCATTCCTTTAACGTGATGGTCAGTTTTGCATTTTTGCCTTTATACGTCATATTATGATTTCTTGTTATAAGTAAGTTGCATGTTTTATGTGGTTAAAAAACATTGCCCTGAGCAAGTCCGCTTGAATAGGTTGGCGAAACGTCGGCTACTAATAAAATAATCGCCTAAAGAGCTAATTTATGTATTTGATTTGAAACCTGGTGGCAAATGCTACGAAATAACAACACGAGTAGCAAAAAGAACAAAAAATATTTCTTTCGCTGCTACATTCTATTGGAATTCAATTAATTCCAGTTTAATTTTGGCTGCGTCCACACCAGTGGTGTCAAGCTGCCGGACCTCCACTCCACCACCTTGATCAGTGAATGACGGGTCCTTACCTACAAATATAAGCAGATGCCCAGCAGAGCTCCGGCACCTATAAAATTTACACTACATCTTTGGTTCACACATGCGCATGTGTCTTTTGCTTCAGTTGAGAATTCGGTAATGTCTGTCACTGAAAAGGGTTTGAGAAAAGAGCCGCAACTGTTTTTGAAGGGAAAAGATGCCAAACTGCGGCAATGTTGATAATCAACTTTTCAATGAATTGAATATATGTGGAATCTTCTTGCTTTTACTTTCCCCAAATACCTCAGAAAATGACTAAGTTCGGCTTGAATGACATGTTTGAAAATATGAAACTTTTTCTGAAATAGGCGAGCAGTAGTGATCAAATCAAGAGTAGTATGTTTCTCCTTGCAGTTTTACATTCAAGTCCTTGAAGTGTTACACTACGTCAGCCAAAAATCCAACAGTTTCCCTTTATCATTGAAAAATCCAACAGTTTTCCTTTATCTAAAAAAGCCGAAAATGCCTTAGCTTTCTTCACATTTGGTTGACTTCCTGTAAAAAAAACAAAAGGACAAAAATCTCTGCAAAATTCATCCCTCACTCAAGCATCTTTCATAATTGTGCACAAGTAAATTTGTTTTATATATATTTCAAGTAAATTTGTTATATATATATCAAGTAGTGCAAGCTTTTATATGTATATTTCATTGCTCCTCTGCAAGTTGCCAATCTTCATGTCTATCAGAGATATTTTTCGTTTGTTTGACACTACTTGATCGTATCGCGTTCATAAGCGTCACCGTATCCATTGACAAATCTCGTTCAAATTTCAGGCCTTACTTGAGGCGATTCCAACCAACAAGTCGATGATGTGCTATCTCGTTAACTTTAGGTAAAATGGGAAGCTGGCGGAACAAGTCTCAAAATCTAACATCATAAGCCAAACACTACTCCATGTATACCTTGCTCTGGGGCCTTTGGTAGTCTTATGAAATTCCTTTTTTTGATAGAATATTGAAACTTTTTTCTGGACATGTTTCCAAAAATGACAAAGGCATATTCAATCAATATATTCCATGAGGAGTTTCCTCCTGAACCTCAGGAGCCTTTGTTTCGTTGTCTCGTACTTGGGCGTCGATAGGGGGAGGGCCTTTGAGACACCTTAGATTTTTAAATTTGAAATTTTTTAATTAAATTTTTGGCAAAAAATGCTTTTTTAGTTTCGAGTGGTAAAATGAATTTTCACCACTTTTGGCCTCACTGCAAAAATCTTTTGGCTTCTCTGTAAAATTCCATTATTGCCCCCCTGGAAAAAGTCCTTCCAACGCCCATGCCTAGACATTCAAATCGTCACAGCTGTCAAAAGAGCAAATCACTTCGTAACTCGGGAGCATCAAATTTAAAAGAACAGCTGCCTCACCGCTGATTAAGCAGTATTCGGATTTGCGACTTCGGTTCACGTGCATAGTGCTACGCAGGGAAATAGTACTTCGCTTTAAGTGTATTCTTTTGAGTGTTCCGGGCACTATACACGTTCCACATACACAGTACAACACTCAGAAGAGAGTCAGACAACTGACTGGAGATTATCATCACAAGTCTATGTACACGGGCGTCGCTAGGGGGCAACTGTCTCCTGGATTTTGAAATTCGATGTTTTGTTATTAGCGTTTTTGGACAAAAATTTTTTTCTCTTCCTTTCGGAGCTGGTAAAATGAAATTTCACCACTGTTGGCCCCCTGGAAAACGTCTTTTTAGCCATTCCCTGGAAAAATCCACTTTTCCTCCTGGAAAAAATAATTCCCACGTCCATGGGTATATGTAAATTTTCAATTCTTTGATTATTCATTATGCGACGGTTACTAATACCTCATGTGCAAGCTCGTGCAAACTGCAAATACCTCAAAGTAAGCTATTTGTGACTATTACCTAATACATGCATTACATAATCATCACACTCATAAGCCGCTATGTATTTAAATAAATCACTTGAGAACGTTACTAAGAATCGACTACTCGACTGGGTGAGTAGAATGCACATCTATTTATGACGTTTGATATAATACACCACCTAATCATTCTATGTTACAAGCGATTGTTCATTAACTGTTTTTATCAACAGAATGTCTGCTACGTTTTTCTAAAAACGCTAGAGAGCACTGCAAAGTACGAAAACTCGGTTAAGTAGTGACTGTGTATTACGCTTGAAGGTACAACGACTCGCCAACTGGGTTAACACCAGAGGTGGACACGAATCTGGAGTGCCGGAGTCGACTCCGGCAAGATTCCACGTTTTTTTCGTACCCGGATCCAGAGTCGGAGCCAAAATGTTTGAAATTTTGATGGTCAATGCGTTTTTTCTGTACACTTTTTAATATTCATAATGAACTTACAGATACACAAACATTTTTTATACAAATTCACAATAAAATAATAACAAAAACTATAAAAATCAAAGATTTCGTAATGTAAATATAAATCCAAAACAGGGCAGCTACACGATCACTATATTTTGTACTTGGTAATCAATTGTAAAAATTCAATATACAACTTTTTGTATCATGTTGCTTCTTAAGTTCTCATCAAGGACCCAACTGAGATATTTATTTTGCGGTTTTTATCTTTCTTCACAACTGTTTTTATGACTATCTCGATTTTTTAGCAAGTTAAACAACAATTATCTTGGTTGGAATATCCATTTATATCATGGTAAGTCCGGTTTCGCAATCGGAGGCGAGCCGATAGGTGCTTCTTTCTGGTATGAATTTTTTAGTCATTCTTTTCCATCATTAATTTGGTGCACACACATGAAAACAAAAAAATTACTACTGGACAATCAACTACCCAAACATAGAATTCACTCATAAACAATTACTCTTATCATAAATGCTGCTTTGAAATTCATGTAGGTGGAGGCTCAATAGAGGACACCTGCAATATTCTGTTTTATTTTTTTCTTGGACCATTCCACCTCTCTGCCATCGTTCACACCAGTTTCACAGCTATCTGCGCGTGGCTTCATTGCTGCGCGACTGTTCTCCTGCATGCGCTCTTTGCCGTAAGTTCTGGCTATTGTAGGCTGTGTTTGCAGGCCCGTCCCTAGGATTTCGCAGCAGGGGCCGCAAAAAATTGTGATGGGCCACATTTTCTAAATGCAATATTGGATGAATGCAGCAACCTGGGGGTGAAACATGAATTGGGGGGCACAGCTTTTAAATGGAGAGCCAGGCCCCCTCTCCACCTCGCTGGCGACGAACCTGTATATTTGCAAAGCATCTTGAGCTCTTTATATCGGATTAGGCTCTCAATAACTTTCAAGCGGGGTTGGTTGACTAAATGGCCTCCGTGGTCTTTCACCTAACCGATGTGACACAGTAATAATCTCTGTTTACCTTGATTAGTTCTCTTGCATCACGTTTTCGTATATTCTAATTCCACTGACAATTGGTTACTTTTTGCACGATGTTTTTTGCTTTGTTCCTGCTTGTTAGCTGAGTGATATAAACAAATCAATAAATCAATCACCAAGCAATCAATTATTATTTCAATCATGTTCATCGCAGCAAAATGTAAGATGAGGATCTAAAAACGTTGTCTGAATTTTTGCGCTCTTTAAAATCGTGGGACCATAGCTCCGGCTCTTCAAGACCATGTAGTGCATTTATTGAGCATTGCTGCTTTGCAACACGGATTGGCCTGTTGAAGTCTTGGCCGTAAGTGAGCTTCACAGCGACAACGAAAGCATCAGCGCAGTTCGCTCTGTTGTTGAAATGGTCGATTGCGGAACTACAATGCGTATCGTACTGCGTCGTCATCTTGGTTTCAGCGCTTTTTCGAGGCGTAGGCTTTGTTGTACCTGGATTGCAGCTATTGTGAGGTAGCCAGTCGCCACATCAAGAAACTGTGACGAAAGGCAGTCATTGAACAATGCGTTAACCGTGCGGGCAAAACCAGAAGTAGATGGCAAGTCAACATTCATTATCAAGATGAATACTAGAAGAATTACTATTGATGTAAGGAGTAGGTTTTTTCTTAACTTGTGGCAGGCAACAAACGGTCGTGATAGATTTTCGCAACTTCGATGCCAAACAGCCAAGACAATTTTTTGTTACAGACTTCGGCAACGTGGCGGTAGCAGCCTTGCTCAATTATAAGAAATGTATAATCAGCATGAAAAAACGCTCTGAAACAGGACAATTAAAGGCAATATATTGTGGGACTGAAATTACTGCAATAGCAAAACAATGCAACGAGGTAATGGCGTTAAAGGGCCAATAAATCAAAAACATTAGTAAATAGGAAGGCAAGTTCACATCTGAAAACGTTTCGGATTCAAACGTAGAAATTATGATGATGTCAAGTAGGAAAAGCAACTTGTGAAACGAGGTTGCTTTCCTAGCGATCACATTCAATTGTTGGAAAAATGAGAAGACGCTCAAAAAGACAAGCAAGCTATTTGCCTCAGGCGTTACGTGATGTTGTGGCGATATCACGTAATGCCTGAGGCAACTATAAGATTACCACAACCAGAAGGCAGGTACATGACCACACGAGATCGACAACCAACCCCGAAAAAGAGAAAGGTGAGCAAGTATATAGCAAAGTGACCAAGCCAATTGACTTCTAATGCTACATGCGAATCCGGCGAACATTTGGATGTGCTTGCTGATGTTTGCCGAGCCTCGTGGCGACCCAGAGTGATATACTTCGGAGTGTTCGCAAAATCCCTGAAAATCCTGGCCAATTCTAGACAAAATCTATGATAGTGTTCGCAAAATACCTGAAAACCTGGGCAAACTAAACTACCTGAAAATACGGGCAAAAATGTCACTCAGCGTTGTTTGATTTTGAAAAATTGGCTCCCACCGTGTGGAGAATCACATGAAGACCTTTTTTGGAGGTCATCTCAAAAGTAAGCGTTCGTGATCTGTGTGAGAGGAAATACTCGCACAAAAGGTTATCCGAAGACTTTTCGGGCAAGTTTAAGGAAATTCGGGCAAAAATCTTTCGCACCCCCAAAAATTTGCCTGCTCCTACATCTATGGCTGAGTGAACTCTAATGCTACTACTTCAAGCCGTAGAAATAGAGTTCAGTGGCTGAACGTGTTGTCTGCTTAGTTTCGAAAATCTGCGACGCACTCTTAGTGCAGCAAAGTCCCAAACCCAGAATTTGTCAAACGCATTTGGCTTCACTGCACTTCGATTTTTTTACGTTTCAACCACGTCGTTTTCTTTCTCCGCGTCTTTTACACTTTCACTGGCATGATCAGCTTTTACTATTTGAAATTGTAATCGTTGTTCAGGAGTTACTGTATATTCTAAGTCATGAAGCCACGAATAATGTATAAAAATTCCGTGTAATGTGTTCTAATGAAGGAATACCTTATTTTGCTAATTGTCCTTTGCGTGAATGTGAACCTGTGTGCATTAGATAATGTTGCAAGACCCAATTACCGTCTATGTTGCTGATATTGCTTGTGTAGCAAGCGGCGATGGGCAGACCATTCGCGGCACAGAAAATGAGAATAAATGAAACTGAACTGAGTAAACGTAACGCCCAAGGGTCAAAATCGCTTTTCAAAAGATGTGCCCAATCGCACGGTAAATTACCCTGTGACCCAGGCCCGTAACCAAGGTGGGTCGCAGGGGGGCTTGTCCCCCTGCAAAATTTCTCGCCCCCCCTTGAAAATGTGTTGGACGTAGTTTAAAACTATTGAACATAGTTTAAAAAATGGGACCCTCTCAGAAAGCTCTTGGCCCCGCCTGGTGTCACAAGCTGGTTACGGGCCTGCTGGGACCTGATAAAAAAACTCGAAAGCAAAATACAGTAGGATGGAATTTAACGCGAACTACAGCACCAGCTTGAACCATTTGAGGCCAATGTCGAACTCTCGTATAAAGAAAACAAGAAACGCGAAGTCTTGTTGACAGGGGCGAGTAACAAAAGCTTGAAGAGGGTTATGGAAAACAACTCTGTTTTGTCAGTGGGAGAGGATACAATGGTTGCATCGAAGTAGAAACTGTCGCCCACTGTGAGTTTTGTGACCTGTTAAGTTGCCCTATAACCCGCGGGGTAATCAGCGCGACGTATTCCCATTGGCTCTTTTAACGGGGAATAACCTTTCAAAAGAGGTGATAGGATGACATTCATTCCTATACAATCCCAAACGAAAGAACGTTCCCCTACACTCCTTCATGTGTCGCCAAAACATCGACGCTTTTGTTGTCATTGTGAATTTCTCTGCAAAAACAATCCCACCTATACATTGACTGCAGCAAGCCACATCTTCATTTTGTTATAGCATTGGGATACGTTGTTTTGTCTCGAGGCTTCATTGCCTATCACTCTGCAAATTATGCCGTTCCTTATTGAGGTGAAGGACGGTAAGTTGAATATCAATGGTTGTCAAGAATGTCCGCAAGGGGAGGCCAATGTGGCATTCTCCCCCTAGAAAAATCGTATATACAGGTCGAACTAAGCAAAATATGTATTTTTTGAAATTTTAACGCAAATTTACGGCTTTCATTGTTTTAAAACACATAAAATGTTAGACGCAACAAACAGCAAACTATTCGGTTCATAATAACTTTTCCTGTTAAGATGTCAAAGTAGTGTGGTGTTCAATTGGCCTGAGTGATTGCTGCTCCTCGTGCTCGCATGAATGCAACAGGCGCAGTTTCGTTTCAGTGTCATGCCTTCACACTCGCAGTGATAATTGTGTAAATATCGTCAGAGATGTAACGGTCATTTCAAAAATCCACTTCGAAATGACTGATCAGTTGGCTTGCTGTTGGGGCTGGTTATAAGAATTTGAAAACAGCAAGTTCTCTGAAACAAGAAAATTTTATAGTATTTTCAGCAGGTCAGGGTTCGCAGAAAATCAATGCAATTATTAAATCAGCAAAAATTTTCAGTACTGTTAATTATATTGCGACGCGCTTCAGAAACGCGAGTGACGGTTATTGGGCTATGATGATGCTGCCATTTTACCAAACATGCCTAGTAAGACGTTGTCAAGGATGACACAAGACAGAACCCACGACCATGGGCGTCCGTAGAAATTTTTCCAGGGTCGGGGCAACGTCGACTTTCGCTTATCCTTGTTTAGGTTGCGAACGATGCAACACAAATAGACCTTCACAAAACGCTTTACCCTTTCTTCACCACAAAGAAAATTCCCCATGAAAGCACTCGCTCCATTCGCATTTTTTGAAATCGTATTCAGGTGGAGTTGTATTCCAATTTGCGAAAAGGTACTTTTTGTCATCCTTTACAGCTTTTGCTGAAGTCAATATCATTATTATTGTCAACTGCAGGCAACTGAGTCTGAATTGAACTTGAACTATCCACAACCGTGTTTGCGGTACTCACATTAGCCTGTACGGGTTGAACCTCACTTTTCAAAATTTTGTCTGAAATGCTTTCTACACTTTGGCTATCAGAAATGCTTTTTTTTTCATAAACTACTTAACAGGACCGCAACCAGCTTGCGAGACCAGGAGGGGCGAAGAGGTTTCCGAGAGAGGCACAATTTTTTTGAATTATGTCCAATATTTTTAAACTATGTCCAACACATTTTTCCAGGGGGAGCGAAAAATATTCTAGGGGGGATTCTCCCTCCCTGGTTACGGGCCTGATACTTAATATCCATTTTTCGAGTGCTTTCCAAAATTAAGTCATAATTTCAGAATAATCAACGGCCAGAACATCAGTAGCGGTGAAAAAACACGATTAGACACTCTCGCAAAACTCTTTCAAGCAATGAGAGGTATAATTGTAAGTTGACAACGACTATCGGGCAACTTTACGTTTAAACACCACGCAGGCGTAGCATAAGCGTAGTTTGATTACGCCAGTGTCGTCTAACTACAGGTCCGCTGGCTGCATGTGGCCCGCCCTACCGTTTTCAGTGGCCCACGGAAGCATTCAGAAAAAAACTTCAAAATAAATTTATTGAAAAGCGTGTGAGGTTACATCTTTGTTTTATTTATTTATTTTACGATTGAATTAGAAGGTCCGGCCCTACCCTAACCCTACGCTGGGGCACCTGACTGCATAACCTATGTGTTTTTTCGGTGCCCCGTCGTTCGTTTTCTTGAAGAGTACATCTGGCGCATTGAAATCAATACTGCCAAATAAATCTGTCTATTTATCAGCTAAATGCCTACCTTCTCAAAGCGGCCCTCAAGCCAAATTAATTGCCCATCCCCACAATAGGTAATTTTAATTACTGTAGAGCAAGCATAACATCTTTTAATAAAAACGTAGGCTACAATACTAACGATATTAGGGACTGCAAAGAGCTTCTGAAAATTAGTCAGCAAAAATAGATTAGCTGAAAGATTTCGCACTAAAAATTCGCTCGATGTTTGGAAACACATACATGTGTGCAGTGGCGTAACTGGAGGTTTGAGCCAGGAGGGCAAAGCATAGCTGAAGGGGGCCCACTAGCCAAAACTCAGAAAAAGGTTAAGAAATGATAGTAAATATCTGGATGTCGTGGATGTCCATACTAGATTTAACAAAAAAACGAAACCACGCTGAAAAACGCAAAAAAACAACAAATTAAAAAATACTAAATATCAAAACGTCAACTAAAGGGGGCCTAGTTTTTACATTTAGCTTGCCAGAGGGGGAAGCTCGTCCCTTGCCTCCACCCTTCAATTATGCCACTGCATGTGTGAGAGTACGTACATTTTCTACGATGAAGCAAGTAAAATCTACACTTAAAACAGAAATTGAATAGCAGACGAAACACTGGACGGTGATCTCCGACTTGCTGCCACTAACACTTGTATTGCTAAAGGAACGATAGTGTCAGAGAAGCCTCGACTATCCCACTGATAGATATTTGATATAAATTGCTATTTGCTATTGCGCTGGCTAATAATTTCAATGACGCACTCACGTATCTTCCCATTTTTACTTTAAAATGTTGTGAATCTGTAGTGTTATACATAATTTTATTGGAAGTGGCCCGCAAGTTGTCACCTTTTTGTAAAATGACCCTTCGGTGGAAGTAAGTAGGGTAGGTAGAAAGTTGGCCCACGCTGGATTGGGCTGAGCTATTCACGCATGTACATTGGTCACACACACTCAATCTCCCTCTACCAATGGTCATCTCAAGCTTGTGGTTGCATTGCTATAGATTCACTCTGGCTTCTTTACACACAGTATAAACTACGTGGCTTACCGCTACCAGCAGTCACTGTCTTGCTGCATTAATCTGCCACGATCAGTGTTTCCACTCTGTTGTTATGGAAAAGTACTAGATTTCATGATAAAAATACACTAGATTCACAAAACAAACACTACTTTGCAAAAGCAAAATTACACACAGTGAAAATGGCCAGAAAATGCGTTGCAATACTAACCACAGACATTGTGCAACCCATTGCAAGCCAGAGACAAAGAAAACGGGAGGTAGCAACAGCGGTTGTGTTGTTTGTACAAGTCACTGAAAGTTTTGACTAATGACCAAGGGATTTCGCAGCGGTTTAACTCAAAACATATTATGTCGTCTTGTGCAATTTAAGATTTAATTAGGTAGAATTTTTAGCAAATCACAATTGCACTAAATGAAAAGGTCTCAATTACAGTTACAATCACACAAAATTGTGCAATTAATTGCATTCAACTCACTCATGAAAAACACTAGATGGCCATAAAAAACACTAGAACACTAGATGAAATGAAAAAACCCTAGATCTAGTGGAAAAACACTAGGAGTGGCACCACTGCCACGATACCTGCATTCAACCTGGTTCAACAGCAAGCAGCAAGACGCCCACTATCACAACTTGAAGTGAACCATGTCATTGTTACGCAGTAAAGACCAACAGCAGAAGAATCCGCTCCCGAGTTCGGCCACCCGGTGGAGCATAAGTGAACTGCAAGCTCACTACGGCATGACACCAGGACCGTGAACCTGGAGTGTGAGTGTATTACCGGCAAATAAACTGTCATTGCAAGAATTAAATCATTAAACGAAATTGAGCTGCTGACGTCAGTGTTTTCTAGAAAGTTTGGTTCTTAGGCCCAATTTCCAGGGGGTGCGAACGCCCTGCGAACGCCCACGCCCACGACTAGGTAGGCTACTGCTTGGCGAATTTTTTTTAATGTTATTGTAT
>JGI24021J15306_10009706_pt1 | contig 11907 bp, 7 predicted proteins | sample Ectturendosymbi1_FD_15306 | JGI IMG/M metagenome (IMG submission 15306)
GAACTGGAACATATGAACAATTCAGTTACACCCACTGTCATGATATATTGGTTGTGCCTAAAGTAATAATCGCGTTTGCGTCGTTTGCCCGCTGTGATCCTGCTTTATGCTTTTAATCGTTGATTGCCGCGCCTGTGACTTGTTGTCCCACTGCAGTATTGGCTGTCCAGTACTTTGGTGACTTTGAAGGCGTATAGACGATCTGTCTTTTGTGTGATGGCTGCTATTTATGTTACTATTACTTATTCTTTACAGATGAAGACTTTCAGTCAAATAAAACCTAAGTTAATGAGTAACTGTTGGTGAATGTCATACATAGTTTATGACAATTTATTTGACTTTAACTGCTTTGAAGCATCTAAGCCATTAGCAATGGCAGAAGAGCTTAAAAGCCACTCAAACCTCGGATTTTTGAAATCGGTATCATTGTTCCAACGAGGGAGAAAGAGTGTAAGCGCTAGAAAAAACATTACATAATTACGTTACGGCTTACGAGGCATTTGGGGAAGTAAACAAGTTGGATGTACTAACGAATTGTTTGTCGTACACCGTGTATGAGCACATTGATGAGTGTCAAACGTACAATGACGAAACTCGTATTCTTGGCGGTTAGCACATAAAAGGTCCGAATTAAATATTTGCTCGTCATCTGCTCGCGACAGCCAAGCAACACACCTGGCCAAAGTTTAGAAGAGTTTCTGCAGGAGATAAGGCGACTGAGCAAAAATTGCAATTTCCGCGCAGTTTCACAGAAAGAGAACAGAGATGGATTCGTTCGCGACGCATTTATCAGTATTATTGCATCTCACGCGATTCGCCAGCGCTTGCTTGAGCAGTCCATTTTGGCGATTGACGATGCTTTTGAGAAGGCCCGAGCGCTTGACACGGCGAAAAAGAATTCGGAAGTGTACGCCAAGCCTGGAAGATATTATTCTGCTACACGCCCATTAGAGGAACTTGATGTTAGAGCACCCAGGAAACTGAACAATGATACGACATTTGCGGCATACACCAGTGCTAGGTGCGCCTTCTGTGGCAGAGACAAGAAACATAATATTGCCAAATGCTCCGCTCGCTCTGTGTGTTTTCGATGCCACAGAAAAGGCATTTTGCAAGGGCGTGTAAAGAACCAGCAGAAAGGCTGGATGCCACATCCACCTCGGCTACGGTATTTTATCCTTCGTTATCCGCAGTGCAGCAAGCTCCGGAGGGTGCCTGTTGCGGTGTCAGATTCGTATGTCTGTAGAAAGCATATGTCCACTTTAGTAGAATCGGGAAGCTCTCTAAGTTATATGAATGAAATAACAGCGAAGATGTTGAATCTGCCTATCCATAGGTCGACTATTGGGGTGTCTATGACCGTGGGTTCTCTGCTTGGAAAGTCAGTGGACAGTGTCATGTTGGATTGACACTGAACGTATCGCCAACAACTTGAGACACTTCGCAAGAAGCTGACATCACGCGTTTAACTCTTGAACTATTGAAACTCTTGACCCTCGGCTTGCTGGCTCCGGTTGGGGTGCTGGAGCAACAACGTTGCAAACAGCCACCCTAGCCCTGGTGAATTCCACCGCACAGTACTGCGCGCCTGTCTGGTACCGCTGTTCTCATACCCACCTTATTGACCCCGCCATCAACGACGCCTTGCGAATTGCGACTGGATGCCTGCGTCCTACACCAGCGGACAACCTTACCATCCTCGTAGACATCCAACCTGCTGAGCTTCGTCGCAAAAAAGCTACACTGTCTCTAGCACGCCGTGACATGAAGCATGGGCATCTACTCCACTCAGCACTCACCTGTCCGTCCAGTGCAAATGCACGGCGCCTCAAATCAAGACACCCAGTTGTAGGCTTACCGCCGCACAACAACTCATCAGTTCATCTGACAATAACAACGTAGGCTACAGTAGGCTACGTGCGGCGCACGGGGCAGATCACCAATGGAATGCGGAGTGGGAGGACAACCCTACAAGACCCCGCATATTCATCTCCGACACCGGCACCCAAACCCCAGAATGGCCCTCCCAAGAACAGCCTGGGTCCGGCTTAACCGCCTCCTCACAGGTGTCGGACGTTTCCGCTCCTGCTTGTACAAATGAGGTATGTCCTCCTCTGCGGCCTGTGAGTGTGGCGCAGAAGGACAAGCCGTCGACCATGTTGTCCACCAATGTCCAATACATTGACCTGCTCATGGACTGCATGGCCTGACGGTTCTGGATGATGAGACAATTCAGTGGCTGCTCAACACCTGCCCCGAGATCTAGTGCGGCCAAGCAGTGGTTTGAAGAACTGGCTCAAACGAAGAAGACACTGAACGATAAAGTGTACAACAATGTTGATGTCGGGGTGGTAGAAAATCTTTGCGACGTTGTGATCGGGCAAGATTTTCAACGGCAGCATCCCCGAGTCGTGTTTGAGTATGGTGGTCCTAAGCAAGATTTCATCTTATCCTCTGCATCAAAGCAAACTTGCGCTGTCGCTGCCGCTAACACGCGATGTCCGTCTAGATTTGTTAACTCCACGGCAGATGGTCGTCCAACAGCTTTACAGTCGTGGAGGTATAGTGCACCTGATCTTGAGTTCTATCAAGCAAAAGTAAAAAGACTGTACGAAGCCGGAATAATTAGATCAAGCAATTCGGCTTGGCGTGCTCAACCGTTAGTTGTGACCAACAGCGAAACAGGCAAAAAGCGCCTGCGCATTGACTTTGCGCAAACTATTAATTTGTTCGCTGTCCTTGACGCTTATCCCCTGCCGCGAATAGAACGGTGCAAAAACTAGCGACGTGCTTTGTATTTATCACTAACTGGCGCTACAAAAAAGTGATAAGCTTTTTACAGCGTTTGAAGCTGCGGGCCGACTATGGGAGCACCATCGTCTTCCTTTTGGTGTGACCAACGGGGTTCCTGTCTTTCACCGCACAATGGATGCAGTAGTCCAGGGTTTCTCAACCTGTGGGCCACAAGAGAATTTTTAAGGGGCCACGACCTGACATTCGTGAAATTGAGTAGGTTTTCTAGTTGAATGTTTTAATCGAAGACGTAGGTAGCTCTTCAGCTACAAACGTAATATTGTGCTCTCTCGTCATTATGCGCTGGAAATTAATGCAACATGGACATTTCCACAGCCTACCACGTTGTGCATAACATGCAGCTACTGCAGGCATTTTGAGGCAGACAGGTGATTCTTGTTGGCCTGAAATCGAAATCTAGAAGCAGGCTAAATTTAGAAGATGAGTTGATCTGTGCATTAGGCTATTATGTATTCAGCCTCAAATGTTCATTTTTTTCATTCATTTTCCCGGCTACTTTTTCTCAGGGAGGGTCGCAGGGCTAGCAGCCGTAGGAGGACTCGAGATGCCTCACAGTCAACAGCAATCTCAGATATTTCTGCTGGTTCAGCACCAAGACGAGTCCAAGCAAGGTCGGAGATGTATTCACTCCATCTGGTCCTTGGACGACCTATTGGCGCTTTTCCCGTGGGTATAGCCAGCAGGACTTGCCTCGCCAAACTTTCCCGGGGCATTTTTGACAGATGGCCCAACCAACGTAGCTGGGATCTTTGGATTCGGAGAAGTGGTTTGACATTCTCGGGTTTGCGAATTGCACATCTGCACACTTTGTCACGAAGTGTCATACCGTGAATGCCGAAGAGGGGGCATTGCCTCCAAGGTTGCAATGTCGGAGTTGCAAAGAGTCGGAGATTTTTGGCTGAAGTAGGAGTCGGATCCCTTAGAACACTTGGAGTTGGAGTCAGATTTTTTCCGACTCTGACAGTCTAATTGAATCGTTATTAATCCTAACTCGTGCCTGCTGAAATGGTACAATTTCGTTTTAAACTTTTATTGAAATAGAGCTTTCTTGCTGAGTGCCACTATTTCCATTGATTGCTAGTTGCTACAAAATTGTTAAAAGCCAAACTTAATCACTTTATATTAGTGGAGTCAGAAATTTTGGAAAGATCGGAGTAGTAGTTAGAGTCGGACATTTTACTTACGACTCCACAAATCGAATTGCCCCTCTGGCCTTTCAAAAGGGGAGCAACGGGTGGGCGGCGAAGGTGCTTTTTGATAACAGTATCACAGCTGATTTCACGGTTTATCAAGAGAGACTTTTAAACAATTTATTGCAGCTACTCACACACACAGACAATTCAGAATGTTTTTTTATATTTTAATTTTTTTGAGGTCAACATCGCTTCTGAACAGAAACAAACATATTTGGAAAAGTTTTTTTATGATTTTGCATTGCTCTCAACTCTTTATCCCCCTGCCCTACCGCTATCCCGGCGTTGGACCTCTTTGCAAAAAAAATCTGATTCAAAATATGCAAATATATACGCTTCTGCAACAACCCCTTGAGCCTCGAGTATCTTTGCTATTAACAACCATCACGTCAGCCTTCGCATTTTATTGTAGGGCACGTTGTGTTATTAAAATTTGTCTTCAGCTGTCTTCATTTCTGTTATGTGCTAGAATTGAAGCACTGGAGTTGTACAGTAGGTGGGCCACGGACCTTCCATTTGTTTATCAATTGGGCCACGTGCTTGAAAAGGTTGAGAACCCCTGCAATAGTCGATGCCGAACATTTGGCAGATACGTACCCGCCGTATCTTGACAATGCCACAGTAAGTGGCAAGACAAGTGGAACATGATGCCAATGTTCAACGTTTTCTGTTGGCTCTCAAAGACAGAAATATGACCTTTTATCAGTGCCAGAACTGTGTATTCTGGGGCATCGCGTTGCACACGGGGTTATGAAGCCTGACCCGGAGTGTCTACGGCCGTTACATGAGTTGCCTGCATCTAGGTGCCGGGTGTCGCTCCAACAAGCCTTGGGATTGTTTGCATATTACGCAGAGGATACCACATTTTTCTGATAGAATAGCTCGACTTACAAACGCGAATCAGTTTCCGTTAGATAAACAGTGCGTAGATGATTTTGAATCGTTGAAAACTACTACCGCCGATGCGTCCAAGCAAACCGTCGATGAATTGCTGCCGTTCGTGGTCGGGTGCGGTGCTTCTGATGTGACAGTTTCTGCTACGCTGAATCAAATCCGGCGGCCCGTTGCCTTCATGTCAAGCTCGCTAAGTCAGAGCGAGCTGCACTACTCGTCCGGGGAGGAGGCAACGGCGATTATTGAAGCTGTGCGAAAATGGCGTCATTTCTTCGCGGGTCATCACTTTACTCTCGTGACGGATCAACAATCAGTCTCGTTCATGTGCGACAACCGCCGGAGGACGAAAGTTAAAAACAACAAAATTCAGTGCTGTCCATCGCTCTCTTATCAAATCCAATACCAACTGGGAAAGAACAACGCACCCGATACACTTCGGCGAGCGTTTTGTCCCACGGTTTCTCAATATAGTTTGGAGGCACCGCATCAAGGACTTTGTCGTCCTCGGGTAACATGTTTACTGCATTTTGTGCGTTCTAAAAATTTGCCTTTTCAACTGACGACGTAAAACGTGTCTGTTCATCTTGCAGAACGTGTGCAGAATTAAACCACGCTTTCATGTGTCGGAGGTAGGGAAGTTAAGGTCACCAAGCCACCTGGGCGCTTAGATATTCTGACTTCAAGGGACCATTACCCTTACGATCTCGTAACGCGCACATGTTGGTTATCGTTGTTGAGTATTCGCGATTTCCGTTTTGTTTCGCATGCCCTAACTGTTAGGACCTAACAGCTTGTCGTGCACAGTTATGAAATGTTTTTAGTCAGACCAGCTGTTTTCATTATGCAGCTGTCCAAATTGCATTCACGCTGATTTGGGTGGCTCTTTTACCTCTAGCGAGCTCGATGAATATCAACTCAATCGCGGTGTTGCGAGTAGTCACTTGGCAGCTTATCACCCAACAGGCAATGCTCAGGTCGAGCGGTATAATGGCATTTTGTGGAAAGCAATAATAGACTTTCTTTAAAATCACATAGATTGCCTTTCGAAGAGTGGGAATGGGTTCTTACAGAAGCATTACATGGTATGCGTTCATTGCTTTGCACAAGTACTAATGCAAACGAGCATTTTTCCATCAACCGCCAAGCGGAAAACACTTCGCGCATGGTTGTTGCAGCCAGGACCGGTGTTTTCGCGTAAGCTTGGGCTTTCAAGCAAGCATGATGATCTTGTAATGTAGGGGAAGTCGACTTACTGGAGGCGAATCCAATGTATTCGAGTGTTCGTCACAATATGGGAGGGGGCAGAGCGTTTCACTAAACAATTTAGCGCCATGTCCTGACGCACAAGCCAACTGTCCCCACGAATTTCAGGACCAGACACTCCAGTTAGAACCTCGAATTCAGCCGTTCGTAGAAGTTGCGAGTGATGCAGGCAATCAGGCTGAAGTACCGCCATCAGATTCACCAAGTGACAGGTAGCGGTTTGGAGGGCCGTGATCAAACGCCAGTGCCGAGACGGTCGACAATAAGTGCACGAGGCGTGCCACCAGAAATACAAGGGACACCGATTTCTTTTAAGACGGGGTGGATATCGTGATATATTGGTTGTGCCTTGAGTAATAATCGCGTTTGTGCATTGATTGCCGCAACCCCTTTAGTTGACAAGCAAGGTAACTACAGAATTAGCCTATGACGGCACCTCTAGGCAGTGGCGATTCTAGAATAAAAAAGTGGGGGGGGCACTGCGAGCCTAAGGAAAAAGTAGGGGGGGCCAACAAAGTTATCTACTGTATATGTATAGGACCTATGTCAACCAAACGAACTTGAACGGTAAATGAAGAAAAAAGCTGGGGGGGCCAAGCAAAAATCTGGGGCGCCATGGCCCCCCCTTAGAATCGCCACTGCCTCTAGGGGATTGCATAAAGAATGTTATTGCCGAATTGACATTATAAGCGAATTGAAACGCATATAAAAGATTCCATCGCGACCAAACAAAATGTAACGTTGTAGGCGAATTGACGTTACAGAGGAAGCCGTTATAAACGATTTCAACTGTATAGGACAGATTTACATAAGGTTTCAGGCCCCATTCGGATTAGGGCAAATTGTTATTTTCAGGGCAAATTTTTTCCGCCCAGTAAAATGCCTTCCCGTACGCCTATGGCGACCCCCGTGGATGACGTAATAACCGTTTCTACGAATAGCTGAATGTTGCGGCGGTTGTTATCATTATTCTACACGTCCGTTGATGATCGTGAGCACACTGGTGTTGCGTCTAAAACCTGCCGAATTTTTCTTGAGATCAGTCAGTGCACTTAAGAACACAACAGCGGATTTTATCCAGAATTGGCGAAGATCAAGGTTAAACAGAAGAAGATGATTAAGCATTACAAATAAATCTAATTAATGAATACTGTACGTATTTAAATTATTTCCGCCATCATCTAGCAGTAAAAGTAGCAAAAACATTTTGTTGCATAGCTCGTGGTTTCAATGGTGCATGCACAGACAAAGTCTATTTCGATGCGAGCTGAAAGGTAATCTTTACATAATTAAGTCAGTAGCACAAATCGAGAACATATTTTGTGCTTTGGCGAAAAAAAAACGATAAGATCTAAAGCCCTATTATTTGAGCGTCATTCTTTGCAAATGGAAGGGGGATTAATTGGTTTATCGTTTCATATGATTCAGCTAAATAGCAGAAGGGAGTAGGCGTCCCACGTGAGAGTACTGATATGCATATTCGTTGAAGCCTGACAGTTGAAGTTTCGGCAGCCAGTGTCTTTGTGGTAGCAGTAAAGGGGAGTGTTTGAAGGAGTGTTTGGTTTGATATCAAAACTCACAGTGGGACAGAGCAGCATAGATCTGTCATGGCATTGTCAGTGTGGACTCTGCATTGAAGTCGGATTCAATCTCACATGGTGGAGAATGCAGTAACTGCTACTGTCAATTTCTCTGCTGTTTGCTTTGTACATAATCACATCCTGTTATCACAAAGAAAAGCTTTTTCGCAATCTAAGACGTCACTTTCAAAGCTGCAGCTCAAACATTGGCGCAACTGCTGAGATCCGTCGGTCAAGAGAAGAAAAGGTTTCATTTACTGGTGAGAAAACAGGACAGAGAAGTGCATTTTTTTCTACGATTAACGACGTGATAAAATATTTTTGCGCAGGAAAAACAACAAAGCAGTGAAATCGCAAATAGACAGAAGCAAGTCATAGTCAGTGGTCGAAATCACATATTGCGAGTTGGTTTGAATGACGCCGGCGTCAAAAAAAACAATAACAGAAATTCGCGCCCGCCCCGTTACCGCCAAAAAGTTTTTGCAACCCGGGAAAAGTGCGCACGTACCCGGCAGTGGTGCCAGACGACAAGAACATGCAGCAACTGCATGCTGTGGAGTTTGTAACAGGTGGTTTCGGGTGCGATATTCGTACAGTGGACGGCACTTAAATCTGAACTCACACTTGTAATTGTCGTTAGGCAACTGAAGACATTGTTGCCAGGCGAATCAAAGCAGCACCTCATGAACAGTTTTTTTTGGAACTTCAGGGTCTTTCAAGCAGGCTTGTATGACGTCACAAAGAAAACGATGGTTAATCTCAAAACAAGCACCTAGCAGTTATTCTTAACGAAGGAGATCGGTTAAGTCCGGCTTGTGCTCGCTGGCTCCGGTTTCAAACACGACCAGAAGTTTACAAAAACCGGTACGTCCGCATCGGATGAGTATCGTCACGTTCTTTGAAAAAATAAACACTGAGGAAACGCTCCAGGTACTTGTGTGGGTCGACACGAACAACGAGATGCTCNTCTTGGCTCAACTCCTGCGACAGCATCGCGTCGGTGTGCCACAATGCGATAACAACCATAGCGATCATCATCATCAGAACCGGTCACATCTTCTCGAACGTCAACTGGTGTCCGCACAGCAGGCACGACTTGGTGTAGACGTCATCGTCGTCCGTTCCGCATCGCTGCTCGGGACCGTAGACGTGCTCGTGACCTTTCGTCTTGACCTCGTACAGGCTGCTGCGGACCTGCGCGCAAACGGCACGTGCCGGGCGTTTTTCGATTTTCAAAAAAGGCAAACGCGTTTGTGACGCACAATGGGCCGGCCAACAGGAATGACAGGGACGTGAAGATCTGAGACACACGAAACGCCGCATGCTTTGCCTGGAAGCAATCCCGCACAACTCACTGCGGCCGGTACGTAGTTTGCAGGGCGACTCACCCGACCAAGGGCGTCGGGAGGATATTTTCTAGAGGGGGGGGGCAACAGTAGTGAAATAATCATTTTACCAAAACAAAACTAAAAAATAAATGCTTTTCTGCTAAAAATCCTATAGAAAAGTATCAAATATCTATATCCAGGGTGAAAGGTCACCCTGCGCTTCCTTCTGACAACCACGCAACCAACCAGTAAGGCTCATGGCTCACTATCGACCAGCAACGCTTAATGATGTAGGCTAACAAAGAAATGCTGCTTGTCGCACAGATAATTGCCACTACCAAGGCTCAACAGCAAACAGAGGCTACTCAAACTTTAGCTGCATTTGCTTTTATCCGTTGAAAAAAAGAAAAGTCCAACCGATATCATTGTGATCATTGGACAAACTCCAGATCATGGGTTCTAACACCGGACTCATCCGACTCCGGGTCCCGCACTGACATAAGCAGGTCTCCCACAAACCAACTCGATTTTTCCACCATTAGTGGAATACCGCCAGTCTCACAGAGGGCGAGGGGAAATCTTCAGCGCGAAGTATCACGCGAGTGTCTCATCATGATCCACGCCCTGCAAGTGGGAAAAAGTCCCCTGGCCCCGAGTATCACACTATTGTACTACTATCGCAAGGGTGGGCAAATTAAAGCGCGTTAAACCTTTTTGGGGCCCTCGTTTTCACAATGCACACTTTTATCATGATCGAATGCCATTGACTTATCGCAAAAGTCGCTTCTACGGTAGTACTTGGAAAACATGCGGTGTTGACTCAGAGTTGCGGAGTCGGTGGTAAAGTATCCGACTCCGACCTTTCCAAAATTTCCGAATCCGACTCCTTAACATGAAGCGAATGAAGTTTGGCTGTTAAATACGATAGAACTCGTGGTGCACAGCAAGAAATCTCTGTTTCAATGAAAGTTTTCAAAGGAATCGTACCATTTCAACAGGAATTCCCGAATTAGGAGCGTGATGCAAAAATGATCCAATTGAACATCCGGAGTCGGACGAAACATCCGACTCCTAGTTTTGCTAGGAATCCGACTCCACTCAAAAACCTCCGACTCCTTGCGACTCCGGCTCCGCAACCATGGGCATGATGGAGTGCATAGTGACGTTAGCACGCAAATATACAGTAGACCTAGAATCTACTGTAGACCAGCCATGTCCAACCGAAATTATTTACTGAGCCAAAAGTTATGCCACTATCTTAACCAGGGCCGCACGTTGAATGACATATTAATGAGGGTTGCATACTCAAAATCTTACTTTGATCTAAATTTGCTTTCAGCTAATGCACTGAAAATGTTCGCATCCTAACAGCAATGGTAACGACTAATTGGCACCATCACACTGTACACCTGTGGAGCGTGATTTCATGGGCAAGTTTAGACCACACTGAAAAAAATTTGCCCGCCTTTGTCCCACCGTGATCTGTGTACGGAAGCTTCTTGCTGATGGCAACAGTTTAACAGGTCAGGCCGTCGTATCAGATTTCCTGACCCGGGACAAGGCCGGGCCTCGCACGAACGTCGTATCTACCGCGGTCAGCACAGAAAAGATCTCGCGGGTAATCGCTTTCCGCGTCGGATTTCAGGGTCTGTATCGCACCGGCGCATCGCGACGTCACTCGTCGGAGCGTGATTATCGAATTACACAGCAGCAAGACTTCAATCGTTTGCAGCCGTCGGGTCGTATTTTCCACTTTTTCTGCTTCATATTCGCGTTTTTTGCTCCGCTTTGCGAGCACACATAGTAGAACACTTTTCGGTTGCGTTCTTTTCACAAACCGTGCGCCAGCGCGAGATCGCCATTTTTTTTATTCTGCTCCGACAAAGCGTCCGCTTTTTAAACGTTTTTGTAGAACAGGGTTCCTACGCAGTTTTGAAAATAAATTCACGAATTTCTTCCAAATCTCTTCCAGACATTTTCCAGAGTTACTTTAACGGGTGACATGCCCGGGTCAATAAGGCACGATAACAGCTAGCACTATCAAAGTAACATTATTATCAATCTTGATATTAAAATATTATGAAAATGCATGCCACACGATGAAGTCTGGATTTTTTTTCCACACAACAGACCAAAAAAGTTTTCCCCAGACGTTTCCCGGCTGGAAAATGACGAAAATTTTTTCCGTACTTTTCCAGACTACTCAGGAACCGAGTGAAAAACTTTACAATTGCGTTCATTTTTTAAACCACGCATAAGCGTTTGGGGGCGACACGGCCCGCTCGCTCGGTGGTCAATCCAGGCCGACGCACGCACCTCTTGGCGCAACTTCTTCATGTTTCTTTGAAATCTCTTTTTCTTCGCCAGCTCGCGCTTCGACTCGCGTCTCTCGCGCTCGTCCTCCAGCGCTTCGGGACTTCCCCAGACCTCCAACGCTCTTTTTTCAATCTTGAAAAGTAGACTTTTATTGAGATGGAGAGAAAAATTCAATAAAATCAAAACTAATTTTTTTTTAATTTGAGAAAGAAAGAAGTCTTTGAACAAATGTGAAACAAAAAATTGAAACCGCATGGACAAAACCCTTGAAAAAAACAATAATCTATTTGCAGAATACCCACTCAGGGTTTTAACGATACTCTGTTTGAGCGATTTTCGACACCACGCCACGCGAACGCTGAAACTTAGAACGAATATCTTGTCGCTAAAGAAAAAGCAAACAAGCAGCTTTCAGTGGGGGAAGGCCAGGAACCGCCGCAAATACAACGGGAAGCAGCAGAGCAGGAAGATAATGACGCTCCGGGAACAGGCAGGACTTGCAAGAGTTACGTCATATAT
>JGI24021J15306_10009708_pt1 | contig 11905 bp, 5 predicted proteins | sample Ectturendosymbi1_FD_15306 | JGI IMG/M metagenome (IMG submission 15306)
GGGAGCAAAATTTTGGTCAATTTTTGGTTTATGAGCCATAATTTTCGCTCCCGATATGCTAGAAAGTCAATCAAAGGCTCTATAGACGCAGATTTTGACCTAGTTTCAACTAAACTTTGAGTCCAAAAAATGGCCCATTAGGACGGCGCCCAGGGCAGGCAAAGATGGCCAGAATAATCCAAAAACACCCCTACTTATGCCGTTCCCCCCAGAAAAGCTCAAACCCACAACGAAAAAATTTTTTTTTCAATTTTTATTACAAGACTTGCTGAATCCGTAGAGGGTTTGAACAGCTCTCTAGCTCAATCGCCTGGCGAGTTATAGGATTGCAAAGCTCTGCAAAAAAAGTGACATACGCGGGACTGAAAGAGTTAAGTTTGGTATTTGAAATACACTATATTATTAGGTAGATAGATATGTTTATTCATGCACTTTTGTGACTTTAACCATGATGTGACGGAAATGCAATGAAAAAACTAAGGGCAGAAAATTTAATTGCATGTTTGTAAAAAAATGAAATGAGACTAATAAAATGTATTCTATTTGAATGAGAGCTGATGATGCCTACATTGTAGGCAAAATATATACTCTGTAAGATCTTAAAGTGTCTGATTCTTCGCTGAGAAAGGATCTCTTTCCTTTGTTAAGTCAAGGTAAATATTTACTTGTTCAAAGAAAATGGATTAGTCATGTATCTAAGCCTGTTACCTTATAAAATTGAGTGTTGCAGCATGCATGAGATTTTTCCAACCATTTTCTTGCACATAACAATTTAACCAAAGCAAGTCTTGTTTTTATGCTGAACTCTGAAAGTGGCATGTAGGTAGATGAAATTTTATGTCACAAGGTAAATTTTTGTCTGTCACATGCAAGTACTCACAAGAAAAAGTTTTGAATGCAAGTAAGGACCTGTTCCACATAGCCCACTGTACATGCTTATTACAGTGATTTCACTTCTAGCAACAATCTCGAAAAGCGCTGAATATTTTGGTGAAATAAAAGTAGCAAATAACATTTTTTGTTTTTTTTAATATTTGGTCTTGTGGAATTTTGTTGTGGAGTATACCACATTTTTGTGTGTTTTATATCTGTATAAAGACTTAGACATTAATGTATTCCAATGTGAAACACATTTTGCGCCTATTTGGAACATTTTTGAGACTTGTCATTTTTGATCAATAAAACATTGCATTAATTGCTAAACTGATAAGAATCACTTGCTCAATTAGCTTATGATCACAACAGTCCTTCAGGATAGCATATTGATGATTAAAATAAGTGTTACATTTCTTCATACCCTTGACTGACACATGTCAGATATGGGGTTTTGTAATGTGTAGGTTCAATTCCATTTGTCAGATTGGTTTTGATGTCTTTTAATGTCATATCATTTGCTTCATGCTATAATTTAGGGTTTGTATGATGAGTTTTAATTTTGAAATAACAAATTGAATCAATTGGATTATTTGGTTGTTTCAAAAGCCAGGCATGGTTTTGACATTGTTCGGTAGGTAACTTGCTATGTTTTGAAAATACTCACGGATGTAAACCTCTGCAGTGCATCGACAGAAAAACCACACTACATAGAACTCTGAAACACAATGGAGGTTTGCCAGATAAAATTATTTGGATATAGGAAACTTTCCATAATGTATAACAAAAGGTGGATATTGGCCAGATACACTGTAATTTGATTCTATTCTCATGAAATGTCTATGAAATATTTGGGTGAAATCAATTCTAGCTGAAGTTATTGATGAACATGTAATAAATCTTTCTTTCATTGTGCATTTTGCCTCATTGAATCTTATTCAAATGTTAATGATGCTTTGTGAAATTTTAATATCAAAATGACTTTGCTTTGATCTTGCTTCATGCATTAGTTATCAACTGAAAAATCATGAAAATATCATTGTCGAGGAATTGTACCTGGAATATTTCTTAAAACTTTCAGTATCTGCATGTGTACGTACACGTAATAGTTTATTTTGGAACCTAAACCAGCCTATACAAATGAAAATCTGGCTTCTTTTACATACCAGCTGTAATCTTTTTGTCTTAGAAGTTGATACATTTATGTAAGAAAATTTGAAGAGAAGTGGTTGATTTAACAACTGAAGCACTTGTTTAGGCTTTAATTATAAGGTGTTTTAATAAACTGTCAAAATTATGGTATACTCTTAAAAACCCCATGATATCTTCCTTGTTTCAGCAGGCAGAATGCCTGGTGCCAAAAGCATAAGGGTCTTTTTCCCCTATTGCAAAAAATATCATATGCTGCCAAAGCCTGACAAAATAAACTATTTGCTCCTTGATTTTTTCCAATTTTCTAGAAAATAATGAAAACTTTATTTTAGTACATGTCCAAACATAACTGTTTTTTATATCAGATGCTTGAAAAAAGTTGAAATGTCAAACTGTTTTATGATGCAAATCAGTCAGAACTTTGGCACTTGACATTGACCTGAGCTGACTGCACAAGTACACCTGTAACATCATCTGCAAAGCACAATAAGAGCCTGAAAAGAGCTAAACATTGTCAATTTTTCAGATAGTATCAAATAGTATTGTAGTTTTATCATACTTCCTTTTGAAAATTTATCAAATTAATGTGATGCTCTTGATCTTTTCAATTATCATGTTATATGTATTCAAGTGACAATGTTCCACAAGGGCAAAGCAGCAGGATCCTCATAGAGTTATGAAAGCACAGCATGCCAGGCAGATTCCTCAAAAGCCCTATTTCACAGCATGTTACATATAGTTAATTTGCCATGGTGAAATTAATTTTTAAAATTATCTATTTACATTTAAATGACAGTCCACACTATATTACCAAAATTACAACCTAGGCCACTTTCCACAAACTGTGCAAAAGAGAACGGCTATTTGATATAAAGAGACCTACTGAATATTAAAAGGTGATCAGACATCCCAGTCTTCTTATGACAGTCTAAATTTTTGGGGTCATGTCTATGTTTTAGTCAGTTACTTGGCTGTTCTATAAAATCAGACCAAACAAGGAAGTGAAAAGGTTTTTGTGGCTGTGAAAAAAATCTGTCAGAAATGAATAAAGTGAGTTTTGGAAAAAAACATTAATTTTTTTGCTCTTGTAGCAAGAAAGTTTGTAAATTTAATGAGATATTAGATGGATATACAGCACTTGTTTTAATTTCAGATACACCTGAAATGGCATGACTGTCCTTTGAAAGTTTTACAACATAAGCTGCACAATGACATGATTTATTCATAATTATGTTAAAATGATTGCTTGCATTGAGTTGGAAATTGTAATCAACTGATTTGTTTATGCCATAAGGGTTTTGGATCTTGGTCAAAAGATTAAACTATGTAACTGTCTGGTAGCTTCTAAACGTATATATACGTTTGAAGAATATTGTGGTTACTGTATCACGACACTCAATTGGCGTTTGGTTGCAGACCCGCGATTTAGTGCAAATGTATATTATTCTCTCATTAATTACTGGAAGTGTTGTACTGAATTATGATTCAAATCTATGCTTACTCTTAGTTGTTTCCTTTTTTGCTTTATAGGAACAGGCTTCCCATTTTCGTTTGTCAGTGTATGCTTACTACATTATTCATATACAAGGCTTAAATGTGGACATTGGCAAACAAGAAATTGCTACTCTTGTGGCATTGTAACGTCCTCTCTTGTGCAATACATTTTATTGTTTTGAACACTAGGAACAGGTTGTCCAGTATAATTTTTCTCAATAGACTAGCCCTCTAGTGCTAAAAAATTAACATTTAAATGTATATCTTTTCACAATAGACAGGCTATCTAGCACCAAAACATCAGCAATATGTGCTTTTTTCAGAGTTATTGGAAGTTGTTGGGGTAAAGCTTGTTTTTGAAGTTGCCTAAACAGAAACTGAAGAAGAAAGTGTAAGAAAACTTGCACTAATCTATGCATATTGTTGAATGTATTGCGCTAAGCTTCAGGTTGTCGCAGACCACTTAACAATATAACGGGTGCATAAACTTTTTTGACTGTTTGCTGATTACAACATCACTTGTATTATATTTTTAAGCATATTGCAATGGTGCTCAAAGAAAATTTTTGTTTCTCATGCATTTTTAGTTACATGTACTTGATTTTGCTCAACAATGTGTCTTAGTCTTGACAATCTCATGTTGATTTATGATACCTGTCATGGCCAACAAACTTATACGCTTGCTTTCATCTAAAACCTAAATGTTTGTTGCATGTAAGTAAAGATTCTTTTTGTCGGGAAGTTTTGCTCTTTACCTCAGAACATATAAATTTTTTGTGAAGGGACACTTTTAGTAAATTTTGTATTTGAATTAAATTCGAAATGCATAAGAGTAACTTTATAATTTACCTGCAGTTAATCCACATTATGTTTACCCACGTTGCAAAACAGCAATAATACAAATATGTCCACGCAGAATGGGTCCATTTAGTTAGGTTTTAAACCTAGACCCAGTCACCAGATTGTCGCCAACATCGAACGGATGGTTTTCGGGTCACTGGGTCAAAAACCCATATGACATCTCTGTTTTTCAGGGCCTAGATGCAAAAAATCGTCTCGCTCACTAATACCAGTAGTTTGCAAAACATGACCTTCATAAATTTGTTCAGAATTTCTTCAACTCTGCAAAGCAAGGATAATGTTGTTTTCAATATTTTGCTGAGATGTTTTTCGTTGCTTAAACCAGGTGTTCCCAACTTGTATGAACACACGACGCACTATTCCTATGCATAAAATCAAACGACGCACTGCATAATACATTCACAGATTGTTATTTAATGCGATTTATTAGCTTGTTTGTTGTGATATAGAACATCAAGTCGTGGTGTTATGCTTAAAATAACTGTAGTCTCTTGCGCTAGAAGCGCATTTTTCCTTGAACGTCTGTTGTATGCATATCGAGTAGGTTTGAGCAGGCTTCTCTAGAGTTATAAGATCTGGGTAGTGAAGGCGGATGTAAGCTTGTGACCCATTTTGCAAAATCAAAATGATTCATCAGAGAGTTACGACGCCCCATTTCGGAACATCTGACTTAAACTAACAAGCATAATTTTTATAAAAAAAAGTTTACTCATGAGTTGGTGTAGCCCTTTCCCCATCTGTTGCATTAGCCAGAAAACAAAGATTTTTTCAGTCGTGGGATATGAATATAATCAACGTACACTAGACAGCGTGGAACCAACATTTCTCAATTTATCAACTTTTATAAGTTTGATCTGTGACTTTGCACTTTCTTACTGCTAAAGTGCTTTCGATATTGGGTGGATTATTATCAAAAGTCATTGAGGTTTCATAAATGGATAACCGAGTGCAACATTTTGTGATTTGCATTAATAAGCATGTTTTTGACTCCTGAAAAGTGTTGTGATTATGAAATGTCAGATCCTTTGCTCAGTGGCAGTGTGCTTCTTCATCAATTTGCTTTTCGCAGAGCCAAGCATTTAATATTTATGATTAAGTGTGTTCAGTCACGCGTGGACCTTAATCTTTGATGCCTCCAGTCCATAACTGCAATTAAATTCAGAATTTTCGTTTCAATTTTTATCAAATTATTTCAGCTTCTGTGGTGGCCGCAGCGAGTGGTCACCGAAAATTTACAAATGTTTTTGCAAACGTAGTAGCTTATACGATAATTGAAGAAATTGCGTTGCTTTTGAAGTTTGGGTGAAGTGTTTGGGTAATGTTGTAACACTTATTTTGCAGAGTTAGCGTAGTTGGATCCACTCGTCGTCATAAAATATTTAGAATGGGGATTGATTACTACGCTATTCTTGGTTTGACAAGGAACGCAAGTGATGCAGATATCAAGAAGTCTTTTCGAAAGCTTGCCTTAAAATTTCACCCGGACAAAAATAAAGAACCAGGTGCGGAGGTAAAATTCCGACAAATCACTGAAGCGTATGATGTGTTGAGCGATCCGCCCAAGCGTGCAATCTACGACCAGTTTGGAGAGGAGGGTTTGAAAGGAGGAGTGCCCTCTTCTGATGGAGAAGGTTTCACGCGCGGTTACACGTTCCATGGCGATCCGGAAAAGGTTTTTCGAGAATTTTTCGGTGGTTCTAACCCTTTTGCTGATTTCTTTGACGCCAACGGTGACTTTATGACCGGATTTGGTGGACTGCGAGGCAGAGGTCGTAAAAAGCAAGACCCACCGATTGAAAGAGATTTGTTTCTTTCGCTCGAAGAGATTTTTCATGGCTGCACGAAAAAAATGAAGATCTCACGCAGGGTTATGAACGAGGATGGCCACACGTCGAGTATTCGAGACAAGATCCTAACGATTCAAGTGAAGCGTGGTTGGAAGCCAGGCACGAAAATCACCTTCCCGCAAGAGGGCGATCAGGGGCCAAACAACGTTCCAGCTGACATTATCTTTGTTGTTCGTGACAAGAACCACAAGCTGTTTAGACGCGAAGGCCAGGACCTTGTGTTTAAAGCGTCGATACCTCTTGGCAAAGCTTTGATTGGCTGTAGCATTGAAGTTCCCACGTTGGATGGCAGATTACTTAACATTCCAATAAACGAGATCGTCAATCCGCTCTTCAAAAAAACGATACCTGGAGAGGGCATGCCTTTTGTGAAAAATCCAGACGAAAGAGGCGATCTGATAATTGAGTTTGACATTGTGTTTCCAGAGCATTTGACACCTGAGAAAAAGCAGCTAATCCGGCAAGCGTTACTGGTTTAAGATCTGCGCTTTTCACTCCTGTTATTAAATTACTTTATATTGGTTTTGCTATTGGGGTTAGGATTTGATTATTCGTAAGTATTGTTTTTACATCGTACAAAACATAAGCGCGTGTTTTTAGCTATAGCACGTTTTGAAACCATCAAGTCTAATAGAAATAATTGTCCGAAATGTTTCATGGATTATATGTAATGGATAACTTTCAGATTAAGCTTTTGCGTGTTAATTAAAGTCACTGTGTTTTTACTACAACCCTGCTTATAATAGACTGGACATTTAATGTGTCGTATTCAACGTGTGCTTTGCCTAACCGTAGAGTCAGAACTAGTTTCGGTATTTTTTCAACGTTACTTCATTTTCATGTACCTGCGTGGTTTCCAAATTTAGACAAATGCATCACTTTTCAACTATTTTCACACATGGGTAATTGCTGTTCGATTTTGACAAGAAATGCTTACGTGAAGCTTACGTTGCAAGCACAGATTATGCTTTTACAGTACTTTGGACTAAGAAATATAAATTTCGGGTTGTCCTGTGCAATGTGACGCCATTTTAAGAGTTTAGACAGGCGTTCCGTGTCAAGCACTTGCTTAGATATAGTTTGACTAACCTCGATTCGTTCATTAATGGTCACGTGAAGTCTTTGCAGATTCTGAGCAGTGGCTCTGTCGTACGTAACTGATTGCAAAGCGTTTCAATCGGAAATGACATAAAATCTTCTAATTTTTTTGCTATGGAGAAAGTAACAACTTCAATTTTCTGCCCGAGCATTTGTTGCAACTCATTTATTTTACAATTTGTAACCTTTTGGCAACATCGTAACAAACTCACTCTTCCTGAAACTTCACGTGATAGGTTTACGAATGGGTCTTCATCAGCCTTAAATATGAATAATGCCGGCTATATAACTATACACCTATCTTTCCATTATTTATTTTTTCGTTTTTTTAACTCAGGCCGGACATTAAGATTCAAAAGAGTTGCTTTACGAGAACTAGGAAACACATTCACAAACAAGGCACTTGTACCTCTTGTGCACATCAACCAAAACAATCAACCAAAAAGTAGATGTTTGCACAACGAAGCTGCGCAATGCTGGTCTTGCGAAGCTGCGCCAGCGACCATATCATCATCATCATATAGAGTCATCTCCGGTGGAAAAAGAAATGCATAAATACACAGTATCAGTAATCTGAATTCAGCGAGTAAAGGTGAAGAAGCTAAACGTTGAGTAATTCATGCAGATTTTGTCAAATGAAAACATTAAGTAAGAAAAAATTACCCAACAACCAATGATCACTCTGTTTCAAAATTTCAAGTGTTTTTACGAGATAAGCAACCTGATGCTGACAAACAATCATGCTCGCTGGACTGTAACATTCAAAAAGCAGTGGCGCAGCCAGAATGAGGCCGAAGAAGTCATGCTCCCCCCACCTGAAACAAACTTGCTAAGATTTTTCTGGCGCTTTATTTCACCTGTTAGAAAATAAACAGAAGGAACAGTCGAACTTAAGACGACGTCATTGACAGGCCCCTCCCGAGCAACAATAATGGCTACGCTACTGTCAAACAGTACTATTATGTCTTCACGGGACGTATGAAGCAAAACTGTGCGTCAGACTTCACGGTGTCCCTGGTTGCAAATTTGGCTGGATTATATTGCGATGCAATCCGCACAAAAAAACTCTTAATTAAAAGTAAGTTTTTCATACCAAGAAAACGATTTGAAAAAGATTTAAGACATGCACTTCATTGGAGGTTTTGACCCATCTTAGGCTTGACGTCACGACGAATAACTTCGCTCAATGCTGATACTCAGGGCCTCAGATTCGAAATTCTAGGTTTGGATTAAACTTGAACTTTGGGTTTATGGTTCGTAGCTGTAAGTTCCTCCATCAAACAAACAAGAGCTTAAAATAACAGCGAGATGCTGAATTCCCCACAACGAACTACCAGCCGCCGTAGTACATGGATTTCGAAACATGTAACTCGAAAAACGATTGAAAAGTTTCATGACGGCTTCTCTCGAGATGCACAAGTTGTAGCACAAAAACATACAGGGACGACAACAGTTGGCATAGATCAAAACAAACTTCGCACATTTGTAACTGCAGCTAAAAATCTTCGCGAACGTGTGGCAGTTACATTTTCAACATCGCTTTTCCGTTTTGGATCAGGTTTTCTAGCATTTTGTGTTTACCAACATAAAAAGTATGGTTCTTTTTCAAACAGACCTGTTCATAACAGACCGCTCGAAATAGACCACGTTTATGTGAGACCTGTTCACAACAGCCCCTTTCATGACAGACCACGTTCATAACTTCCCACTTTTCATTCGATGTATCCAGAGTTGAATCTTAGATTTGATTGCTACATTTTCTTCTGTTGCGCTCAAGTCAGTTTTTCCTTTGCCCTGCATGGAGATGTTCAGTTGGTTTAGCCTACATGACAGAGAAAGTCAGCTAAGAATAACAACTTAGCAATCCACTTGTTGCCGCTGAAGCGATTGGCGAGTTCATGACTCTGTTCTATCAAAAAGTGCCATTTTTTTATCACGTCACTCAGCTGCTCTCTCCAATACCTTTCCTTGTGATGGTCATCACACGCTCGTTTGCAACTGCAACCCACTGTTGCTGCAGCAACACAGTGGTTTTCCACCACCATCTCTTCACATAAAGCCCAAAGTAAGCCTGTGCACAATGGACGAGATTTAATGTTATCAAGTCAGCCGCAGTCAGGGTTGACAGATGGTGCCAAGTTTGGCAAGTGTTGCCAAAAAGTCATTGTTTTTCAAAAAATTTTGCCATTTTTTGAAATACCAATTGCTATTACATTGAAAAAACAATCCATCTTGGATTATTTATCAAATTAATTCACAAACTGTAGAGAGAAAATACAGCATAACTCCCCCAGTATTGTGAATTATCATTCTGATCACACCCCACTTTTCGCGAAGCACAGTTACTGGTAGTGTGCTTTACAGTGGAACGTCGGTTCAATTGTCAAAAAACAAAAAGTATGAACAAATTTAAATTGCAAAAAAACATTTTCGAAAAATTTCATGTTCGAATGAATTCCATTTGGTATCATTTGAACATGATATGATTAACTGTAATTCTTAGGCATACCATATTTTTGTAATTGAAAACCGGGACGCTCAAGAACAAGGAGCCCTATCAGATAAATGTGGTTAATATCTTTCTTGGAGTATGTAGCTATTTTGGATTCCTGTAGTTAAATTAAGACACCAAGAAAAACTAAAATAATACATTTTACTAAGAAACAAAACAATGTTCAAACATTCGTAAATTTACACATTCGCCCAATCATACTTTTGTGTAGACAGTACTTTCTTTGAGAAGTCTTTGTTCGATTTTATTTTTTCGTAAAAATCACAGCAGAAAATGGCACGGCAGCATTAATTTTACAGATGAAATGGCTTTTACATTCTGCTTCTGTTATCAGACCACATGCTATTCATGATGGCAGACTGAATGCCAAATCGGGACTTTTGGTTGACTGACCGGGACAAAGCCTTTGAACCGGGACTGTCCCAGCTGAAACGGAACGTATGGTATGCCTCGTAATTCTAATTCGCAGTTAGTTTTACTTTCTGATTCTAACCTGAGTTGGGAAAATTTAGTAGAATTAATTTTGATTCTAATCCAAGTGGGAAAAGCTGAAACATTTCTAGTGGTCCAAGAAGCCTGTAGCATGCTGCATGCACTGTGAACGCTGGATTCCCCTGCCATTGTGACTTATCTGCAGTATGAGACCGACGTCCGAAAGTTCGTAATCTTCCTTGCTTGAAAGCATTGTGACGTTTCCGTGAGTCATGTTAAGCAAAACGACACGCAGGCGCTGATTGCTCAAGAGCTCCACCTTGAAACGTCACTAAGGTTCGTAACCACTTAGCGGACCTTGCGATCTTGACGAGATTTCATAACAGCGTAGCACTCGCTGACATTTCGTAATTATTGCGTTATCTTCCGATCTCAATTTGGCGTTCTCAGATGCTGCCACCACGTACATATGTCCAGGGGCGTACCGAGGCCGGGGCAAGAGGAGCACAATATTCCGGGCGCCGAAAAGCCCAACAATGTTGCAAGTAGCCTAGTTTCTTCAACAGTACATTTCATCCCGAAAGACTTTGGGTTCGAATATTGGGGCCCCAATATTGTTTCTTGTCCCGGGCGCCACCTAACCTCGGTACGACCCTGCATATGTCTCCCCTTAACCTCCTTATTAACCCACTGGGACTTCGCTGAAAAGAAAAGTTTGCCATTATTCGGAGGAAGTCAACCAACTCTGTAAGCCGAAAAAAAGATTATAGGGATGTGATCTAAAATGCTGACGAGCATTTGGACATTCTTGTTCAGGGAAAACTTTTGGCTTATACGTCTTTGACAAAAACATTTCGCAAGACTGATATGCTACAGAATTTCTTTCTGGTATGCAGTGCAACTAATAAAAACAGTGAACATCCTTAGCACTGTCTGGAAAATGACCATGCAAAACATTACATCTTCTCAGCACAAAGTAGAAGCAAGTACGAACAACGTAAGCCACTGCAATGCGCCTCAACATCCAAGTGAGTGCATGACCTTAGTGAACGTTGTAAATTGCAATCCATAACTCATGTTTGAAATCCAGAATTGAGCGGCCATAAAATATCATAACTTTGATTTATTTGGTGAAGTCAGGTATTTACAGCTGATACATAAGTAAAGACCAAAAGCAGGCGCAAAAATGTATACGTTAAGTCTATGTCAGAAGTGTATTTCCTGCGGTCCAATTAACATAACAAGGAGCAGTGAAAGTGGACAAGCCGTTAGCAAGCGACCTGATTACGAAGTAAGATGAGGTAATTCCACCCACTGCTCCTATAGTCATCAGAAAGCATAAAAGTACTTTTATGAGAATAGATGTGTGCATCACGCCCTCCGTGCTTTCAGAACTTGTGTTTGACAATTGAGCTATTTCTTCGCTACCGTTGGAGTTGTTGGAAGTAGAAATTTCTGTGAACTTTAGGTGGATTTCATTCCGAACACGATCCTTGTCTGAGCTTTTTTTCTTGCTCAATAACATGTAAAACAGCGGCGGAAGTATAAATGTGTTCGCAGCGATTGTTGTGCCACCAACGAGGGTGAGTACAATTCCAAACTTAGGGACGCTCAGTCCAACAAATATCACCGAAAG
>JGI24021J15306_10009709_pt1 | contig 11904 bp, 4 predicted proteins | sample Ectturendosymbi1_FD_15306 | JGI IMG/M metagenome (IMG submission 15306)
TGGAACACTAGTCAAACTTACCAAATTTCCTGCGGAACACCTGACGATCTTTCACGGAACACTAGTTTTCCGCGGAACACCGGTTGAAAATCACTGCTCTAGCGAACGATACATCAAACAACACATTTTTGCTTAAAGTGACATGACGCTTATAGATAGTGCTTCACTTTGCTAAATCCAACTTCCATCCATTTATTCATTCTAACTTTCAAATCCAACGTTTATTTCGTAAGAAATGCACATGAACTTTTTCACGCAAAGTATTTCTTATTTCATGATAATTCTAACATGGCGCTGAAGAAATGAGCTTAAAAAGTCATTACACTTTATTCTGTATAAAGCATCACGTTTGTACTGCAGACTATGTTGAACTGGGAAAATCTTCATTCTCTCTGAATAAGTGTGAAGATAAATGTTATCACCAACTTGACGCACAAATTAAAATTTGATCATTTCCACTTGTCCGTGTGAAATAATTCTCGCTACCTTTTGCGTTCTTTGATGTGTTTTGGTTTTTTCACCACCAGCGTGCTGGCGAAGTCGTAACCTTCCGTCACAACGTTTTCAAAAGCGCACGCCAATGCAGTCTTGCTCACGCAATCTGTCGACGATCCGAGTCATAACGGCGTGTTGTTCCAGGCTTAATGGGCTTGTTGCCTTGCTCAACTCAACAATTAATTAGCGTCAGTTAGTTTTGAAGTTTCAGTGAAAGCAATTATTTGGGAAAGACGCCTTATCCAGTTTGTAATTATCGCAGCTTGTTTGCTGATTTATTCATTTTAGTCTTCAGTTTGTTTGCCTTCTTTGCTCTTGTTTCAGCCTTCCCATTTATCACCGGTAAGCACTGCTTGCAGATTTTGGGAGTGACGATGCGTAGTATTACGTGAAATCGATTTCCTAGTTTGTTGATTGATTCCTTGTTTATCTCACACGTGGAGTGTAGCTACATGAATACACTTATGTACAAGCAGAAATCATCACAAAAAGATGAAAGCAGAAACCAGTCGGCTGATTCCTCGAAAGCTTATTTGTTGTTATTTTTTCAAATAATAATAATGTAATGAAATCCGACCTGAAACGCGAGGAGTTCTGTGGCTAACTCTCGTGTGTCAAGCGGCCTGGTGTTCAGGAAGGGCACCCAGAGATTAGCAAACTTCCAAGTGTGATTATCCTCATGCACAAAAATGGAGATTATAATGAATGCACAAAATACCGGGGTATATTTTTCCTTAGCCTCAAAAGTGTATGCCAAGTGCCTTGAAAAATGATGCCGCGAAATAATTGAACCACAGCTGGATGATCCTCCGAACAGGATCTTCATCATGCACTTGATCGGTTTACTGCTGCGTGCAACTAAGCGGGAATGAAAATTAGGATTAAAAAACGATGTCTCTCCAGAAACTCAAACCAGTGCGCACTGAAAAATACGCGGTAATACACTGCAGCAGATCGAGAAGTTGACGTACCTTGGGGTGGTGTTCACGAGTGACGAAAGGCGGAACAAGGAGATTGATACACGCAGGCCCCACGAGAAGGGGATGCACCCGGTGTGCCGCACCAGTTCATGTAAGGTCAAACACAGTGTGGCGCCACCTACTGGAGGCTGCCTGAATTGTTAAGAAACCACTAAAAAGCAGATTCTTATTCTAAAAATGAAAAAAAGATCAGTAATGGGCAAGAAAACAAACATTGGACTGTACACGACTGGAAAAAAGAGCTGTTTTAAGATCAAGTCATTTTTTGTTCAAGCACAGCAAATTTGTCAGGATCAGCAAGGGTGAGCAGTTAATTCCTGCCCATTTCAATGAGGTAGTAAAACACCCCCAAAAGGCGGTGTTCTGTGCCAGTTCGAGCTTTTCTGAAATAAGTCCACTTATGCCAATTGACGGTGTGATGAATTTAGAGAAATACATTGGCGTAATTGAAATAAAAATCTTTCCAGATATAAGAAGGGCATTTCCTCATGGTGGCGGAATATTCCAACACGGCGGCGATTAGCACAGTGGTAGAGTGTCCGCCCCCCAGTTGCAAGTTTGAGTGTTTGATCCACGACCACTGAGTGACCCGCGTAGCGCTCCTTGGGCAAGAGCGTTCACCACAACCGCCCCGACAAAAAGCATTATTCAGGCTTCAGCCTGCCGCAAAATGTCTTTAAATAAATCTGTCGCATTGCATGCGGTCAATAAAAAAATATTCCAACACTATCTTGCCCCGTGTCTTTCGTGTGAAAAGTGAAGACGATTTTCAGGAAAGGCAAATTAAATGTGTCAGGTTGGCCTGGAAACTCACTAGATCTCACCCCATTGAGAATTTGTGATCAATAACAAAATCTCGGTTACAAAAATTGGATTACACCACCACGACCAAGTTAATAGAGGCCATTATTCAAATGTGGCAAGCATGGCCATTATTCAAGCACAGCAAACCAAAGAAAACTGCTAACAACTGGTAGAATCCTTGCCAGAGCAAGTAACTAAATTATTGTCCGTCTGTTATTGTATTGGGTCACAAATTGTTAAATTTTTTTGCTGGTGAGAAATGCTATAGTCTACTATCTGTTGTATAGTTGTGAAGTGAAATTCACAAAGCAACAGTGTTATGTGCATGCTTTGAAATCAGCCTGAGACATGTTGAACTTAACTAATAACATTGATAAATGGTTATAATGCAAAATAATAAATATAGCATATCATTTTCTAGTCACAGCATTGATAAGCTAATGAAGCTCTAAATGAGTTTATACTGAATAATTCAAAGTGGGGCCTAGAACAGGTCTTGTACCGGCACAGTTTTTCCTCTCAAGGACCATGGATACATGGTAAAGCAAACAGAGTTATGCGTAAGCTTTATTGCTGTGTAGTCACAAAACAGGAGCTTTCAAACACTGCAAAGCTGTTAGTTTTTAAATTGGTCTTTGTTCCAATCCTTACCTACGGTTATGAATCTTGAGTAATGACTAGGGCAAGTTTTTGCAACTTTTTTTACAGCTTCCTAAATACTCAAAATATATGTAGTTCAATGTTTTAAGCTGTTTCCAGGAATTTTATATTGAACTTTTTCAATTTTTACGTGCAATTTTTATCTAGAATTGCACAAAACGTAAAAGTGCAACTAAAAAGATACTACAAAACTGTTTCAGTTAGTTCTATTTTCTTTGATTGCATGAAAAAGAGCTATATGATGGATTAGCTGTGTCTCAATGTTATCTACGACGAAACAGTTGATTTGCAAGCTAGAAGTTTTACAACCCCAGTCAACAGTGCTCTCACTTTTAGGGATTGGAACTTTTGACCCTTTTTAGGGATTTTCGGAGAAGTATGAAAATGTGTGATGTGTGAAATGAACTATCTCATTTTATTTTGCAAATCATATTTGGTTCTATTTTTGACATTTATCATTCCCACTCCGATTTTATGCTGCACCACCACATATTTAGGGATTTTTTGGTAACTGTTCTAGCGATTTTTGGAGTTTCATTTGTGAGAGCCCTGCCAGCCAAGTACGACAGTGTCCGAACTCAATTAGAGGTGGAATTGCGGAAAATCTTGTTTTTTTGGCCAAGTCCGCGCAAACGAAAATAGGTTGTGTCAAGTCTTTCGCAGTCAAATTCTTTAGAGACAGCTTAGTTACATCAAACTCATTGATGAAATACAAAGAGTAGAGAGCCCAAAATATACCATTGCTCAGGCCTATGAAAAAGGCTACACATTTGAATTTGGCAGCAATCCAGCAGGAATAAATTTGTATTTAGGTCACTGATTTGAACTTAATAGTGACCTAAAAGCATTTGTGAAAATGATCTGGCCAAACATCAGTCCAGAACTGTATGCCAAATTGTTAAATTACCAAGCAACTTCATACACTGTGGAGAAAAGTTTTAGCATGCTTGGCAATCTGGTGGCAAAAGACCGCCATTTCCCCCCAAAAAATGTTTGGAAATATTTAGCATTGTATATAAATAAACTAAATTACCGAGTAAATTACCATTGTTTGCAATGTTTGCACATAAATGCAACTTTCATTGAAAATAAATGCAACTTTCTCACTTTTTTACTGTGCACAAATGCAACTTTTGTAGAAAATAAATGCAACTTTCTCACTTTTTTACTGCAACAAAAACTTGCCCTAGTAATGACTGAAAGAGTGCTATCTCATGTGCAAGTGGCATCGATGGGATTTTCCAAAAAAATTCATGGTGTGGCACTTCTCCAGCCTTTGTCAGTTGTGTGATTACAGCTTCAGTCTTACTTGGTCCCTTCTTGTTGTGGAGCAAGGAGAACTATCAGAGGTTGCTGAAAACCATGAGATATTTCAAGCTGTCCTAGGGCAGATATCCCCACGACCCTCCGCAGAGGAAAAGCAAGTACAAAAATTAATGAAATGGATCTCAGAGGCCAACTTATGACTACTTGATATAAGCACGTGAAACCATGACTTGCAGATTAGTGTTAATCTGACCAAATGAATTGTCCAGGACCCAATCGGAGATATGAATGACCCACCAAAGCTTTCACAGCTACACTGTGCTTTGCTTATGTTATTGCTCTTTTCTAAGGTGTGCACTTACTGTACATATCAATACAGTTCTATTCAAACGCCTTGAGATTTTTGGTGATGCGATGTTGTCTTCAGTTGTTTGCACCATGCACATGCTCTGTTTGTGAGAAAGGTTGAGTGGGCCAGGTTTGGAAATTATTACATTTGGGTCAGTAAGGTGAATTTGGCAAAAATGTTCTGAAACTATTGGTTTCAACTGGAAAAAATGAAGTTTCCAACAGATTGGACACGGAAATTGTAAGAAAGTTACGTAATAAGATGCTCATAAAAGTACAAAATGTTTTACCGCAGTTAATAAATTGCCTGTTCAGTAAAGAAAACACAGATGAGAAAGATTTATTGTACAGCCAGTCATACAAAATAATTTTGAATTACCTGAAACTTGTTATGAATCAACCCTTAAGTCCCACGGAAGCCACGTTTCTTGCACAGCTTTGCAATCCTATAACTCACCAGGCGATTGATCTAGAGAGCTGTTCAAACCCTCTACGGATTCTGCAAGTCTTGTAGTCGAAATCGAAAAAATTAATTTTTTGTTTTCGGTGGGGAATGCCACAAGTCGGGGTGATTTTGGCTACCTTTACCCGGCCCTGGGCCCCAACCCATTGGGCCATTATTATGGCTCATGATTTTTTACAAAACTAGGCCAAAATCCACGTCTTTAGAGCCCTTGAATGACTTTCTAGCATATCTGTAACTGAAATTATAGCCAAAAAAAAAAAATTGGTGAAAATTTCTGCACCCACAAACCTCAATTTGGGTTGGAACATACCCTATTCGAAATTGCCATTACTCGCCAACAGATTGAGCTAGAGAGCTGTTCAAATCCGCTCTGAATGGGAAAAGACTTGCAGTTTAGGCTGGAAAAAAAACTTTTCGCCGTGTGATTTGGGCCTTCTTTGCTATGTTTACAAAACCACAGGTTGTTTTGACAGGTTTCTCTAAACAATCCATGACGTCAATGGCCCGTGGAGTGCGTGAATCAAGCAGAATCAGCGGCGCGAAACCGCGTGAGATTTAAATGCATTCTAGGCTATAGTATGAGGTTTTAGAGGGTTTGATGGACTTTTTAGCATTTCTGGTTGATGAGTTATGGCAAAAATGGTAGAATATTAATTAGGGAATTCCCCTGAAGGCCCTTGGGAATTCCTGAGATATTTGGAATATTTTTGGCATAACTTTTGAACCAGAAACGCTAGAAACTTGATCAAGTGCTCTAAAAACGTGTATTTTAGCCTAGAATCCAAAAATACAGCGAGCCACATTATTGGCACCTGGGATCGGATGTTGACGTCATATAATTAACTAAAAAACAGACCCCCATCATTAGCATATTGGCCCAAAAACCCCATCCAAATTTAAAAAATTTTTTTTTTCTAAACCACACGACGCCACCAGTCATTACAGGGTTTGAACAGCTCTCTAGCTCAATCTGCTGCCGAGTTATGGCTGGCCAAGGTTTGCCCGGAAAAAGCAAATTATGCTTTTCCTGAAAAGTTTTGAATTAGGCCAAAAACTAGGTTTTTGACCCACAATTTTGCCTACAGATATGGTAGAAAGTCAATCAAGGGCTCTGTAGACACGGATTTTGATGTAGTTTTCAACAAAACTTTGAGCCAAAAGAATGGGTCAAGGGGTTGGGGCCCAGGGCCAGCCAAAATTTCCAAAACATGTCCTCTTTGTGACGTCACCTCCAGAAAACCCCCACCAAAAGCGAAAAAATTTTTTTTTTTGATTTTGACTATAAGACTTGCTGAATCCGTAGAGGGTTTGAACAGCTCTCTAGCTCAATCGCCTGGCAAGTTATAGGATTGCAAAGCTCTGCAAGAAAAGTGGTGCACGCGGGACTTAAAGGGTCAAAGCAGTACAATTCAGTATGCTTCAGTTAAACTGATAAATTAATTGTTTGTACATAATCATCTTTTTGTCAAGTTTATACTGAAACCTTTCAGTTATCAGTTCAAAACTTTCAGATTTCACTACAGAAGTATGATGTTTTTAATAAGTATTAGCCGCACCACCAGATTGAAAAAGGCAGTCTGCAGTATGGTTAAAAAACAAGCAAAAAATTGCCAACCTCAAACAATTATAAGCTCTAGGATTGCTGTAAGCATGTATGCCCCAGAGTCCGCAACAGTGTACTATAGGCATTAGGAAACTATAATAGTGTTTTGCAACTTTAGTTGGCAGTGCTATCACTGGTGTTTTAAGATTTCTGTAATAGCAGTTTTATAGCTACAACAATTTTTGAATTGAAACAAATACTTCTGTTGGCTTAGTTAGAAAATCTTAAGTGTATTTACAACATGCCCTACGAGGTCAATAATCAACCTGATAAGTATAGCAAGAGGGCATTATAAATACTTGGGATTGAGCATGATGCAGGTGAATTAAATATGAAGGGCATTTTTCAAAGTTCTATGTCATACAAAGTGAACCTGTAACTAGCGATAATTGCTTTCACAGATTGGTTTAAATACACATATCTACACCACACATCAAAACTACAACAAAATAAAGATATCGAAAATCACTTGGGCATCAGGTATAGTTTTTTAAACTCATTTGTGGTTTAAAAGTTTCAGTTTCCAATAGCAGCAACAGCCCTACCTGTGTATGCCCATTATTTCAGCTTAAAGGTTTTGCATGAATAGACTGCAAACATTTTGTTAGTTGAAGAATAGGAAGTGGCTATAGGTCCACTGGCAGTGACACAGTTTGAATAAAATGCTGAGTTTGTCACTCTAGCAGCACTGTCATTGGTAGTCAAGCGGACGTTTCTACATCTACTGTGTAAATAGTTTTCGGTTCGGTTCTCAGCATGCCGCCTTTCATTTTGATAGTAGTGGTGGCGCTTGTCATGGGACCGGGTTTTCTTCACTTTTTTCAAAAGTTTCATAACTTTTGTGTTCAGAATTACAGTTTAGGTTTAGGGGTTAGGTTCAGGTATAGGGATTAGGTGAAAGGTTCAGGTTCGGGTTTAGGTCTGAGGTTTAAGTTTAGTATGTTTCTACCAAGCGCAGTGCACTCTACTGCATACTCGCCATGCATTAGTGCCATGTTTCAAGCTGCGAATAAACTATCAAAAATTAAGGTCAGCTAGCCAGTAGCCAGCGCCGGTTTAACAATAGTAGCAATTGTTACAGGCCCCACGGTCTTCTGTAATAAATCTCATTTACTACATTACATATAAGATTTTTTTCAGTCTAAGAAGTCAGTATCTTAGTAAATTTGCCATAAGTAGTAAGCTAAGGTTTTGAATTGAACTGTGTCCAGAAGTTCTTGTTTGATTCTTACAGTTACGTAACAAAAGGCATAAGAATGCGGTCAGCTGTGTTACCATTTTAGGTGATTGCTGCTAAATCTAGCAAGATTTTTTCATTGTTAGCTGTAAAATTTTCAATCTAGCAGTTAGTTGATTTTCTAGCAGGATTTTACCAACCATTTGGCAGGTTTAGCAGGTAACAAATTTCTGACCAAAAACCTGTTTCAACAGTTTTTCAAGATGAAAACTTTTACACCTTCATCAAAAAATATACTTTTCTTTATGAAATTTTTAATTGGGTAACACCAGGCCAAAGCACAACCAACTGCCTGCAATTATTTGGAATCTTTATTCACTGGTTCAAGCAGATACTTGTATTATAATGATTGTATCAGGTGTCTATAACCCTGTTGATTCAATCTCCAAAGCAGTTGTAAGACGTCCTGTTCTGTACGTTTTCATCAACCTGCGTTTAGCAGAAAGTGTGTGTTTTAACTAGGGACATTGTGTCTGTGGACAAAAATACATCACCATCAATAACAAGCAGGGTCACCAATTTGGCGATTTTGAAATTCTGGCTTCTTTTAACATGTTTGGCTTTTCTTGGAAACCAAAAAAAGATTTTTGGAAATCAAAAAAGCTAGACAAAATCTGGCTTTTTTTCAGTTGGAAAGGCTTGGCCCTGGTAAAACATTGCATGAGCTGCATATTCATCACAAATCTCTTCTGACAAGAGTCTATGATCATGCAGGCGCACAGAATATTGCAAAGATTTTACTATTGCCCTAAAAATGACTAATGTTATTGATAAGAAACAAATGTACGACAGTGTAATTACGGGGAAAGAAAATGCTTCTAAAGATTGAAATTATATTATGAATCGATGTTTCTGATGAGTTTTAATGTCTATTTTGTGTTTGGTTATGTGTCTTTATGTGTATATGCCTTAAAACTGCTATCTGCCTTGTTTTGGGACAAGGTCTGGCATTTATGGTGAAGACAGGTTGGCATCCCTGTTAACAAGTAGATGTATGGCTTGGTGAAGCCTAAATGATTTGCTGTGTGCTTAGTGAACACATTAGGTTAAAAGACGACATTGCTAATATGTTTTTATCCCACGACATGATATTTCCAAGTGGTTCAGTTATGCTAATAAGTAGTAATGTCTGGTAAAAAACTTCCTGGTAAACCAAAACTGCCAGAAAATTCGACATATATGGTTGCAAGATTCAGAACTTGAAAGTTGTCTCAGTGCCTACTGCCTATCTCGCAGATCCATGTTTGCAATAATGCAATCATAGAAAACATTGTGAGCTTAAAAGGTATAACTGGCAGCAAAAGCACTCAAATAAGACTGAAGAACTTTTGGCATGCTCCCTAATGTAATGCAACAGACCAGACTTAGAAAGTTGTAGGTCTGCAGCTAAGCTCATATTATATTGATGAGCATTGTTCTACTGTATAAAAACATGCAACCATTTGAAAAAGATTGTCAGCAACTGTGTGTGTGTCATACAAAAAATGAAGCAAGCTACAGTTATGCTGCTCAAAATGTTGACTGAAAGAAAATTGTAGGACGAAACATGCGGGGACCAAGACTGGAATTTGCAGCACATGCTCACTAAAAGTGAATACAAGACAAAAAATTAATCAATTGTTAACTTTTTAAGTTTATTTTAATCATCTTAAAAATAACGGATTTTTTAACATAATTTCACTGCTTTCAGCAGATTTTAGCTGAAAATTTATGACAAGACTTAGCAGAATCTAGCAGTTTTTATGACACCATTTAGCAGGTTCGAGTCAAAACCATCTGGCCATACCGGCGGTCAGCACGATACACTCAGACTGTCATGTCTAGATGCGAACTCGAGATAGCATACACAGAGTAAAGCTAGTAACACGGGTGCCTTGCCCACACACTTTACAATTTAGCAGGTGTTGAGGTGTTTTTTAACTTAGAGCCCCATGCTCTTGAAATGTTACAGGCCCCACGCTACCTTAATCCGGCACTGCCACGACCAGACCTATAGCCACTGACTCAACAACTCACTCTCAGTCATGTAAGTGTTGTGATCGGAAATCCCGAGTGGCATTTGCATAAAGCTTCACACTGTGGCAGCAAGCAACAATAGAATTCACATGCCGCGATCACTCTATTATTGCTTGTTCGTGCCACGTATATATGGGTATTGTTCTTCGCGCACATTCTGTTCGTGGTGAACCATACATTCAGCGCAACGTCAGCAGAGTGGTTGCAATATAAGTAGTAGATGCTTTTCTTTTCCGATTTAAAAAGGTAGTGTCTATTTTACCAGTGATATTCTGGCGGCAACAGGAGCTATTGTGCCGCCAGTCGAAGATTTAGTCTCGTGGCATGACGCAAATACCAAGAAAAACGTCCCTTTGTCAAGAAAACACCGTCTTGCTCGTGGTGTAATGGTTATATGTTACAGCTGCTATGTGAATAGTTTTCGGTTTGATTCTTACCTTGCCGACTTTCGTTTTGTTTTTATTCTTTGCTTTTTTTAAGGCTCCGCTTAGGTGTTACATTTAGGGGTTAGTAGTGTTATTAGGTTAGGATTAGGTTAGCTTAGTGTTAGGTTAGTGTTACCTTTGCATTAGGTTAGCTTAGCGTTAGGGTTAGGAAGGATAAGGATTACAGTTAGAGTTAGGTTAGCATTTGCTTAGTATTAGGGTTAGGTCAATGTTAGGTTAGTGTTAGCTTTGCATGGGTTAGCTTAGCCTTCCGATAGGATTAGGGTTATGTTAGGGCTATGGTTAAGGTTAGGTTGTACATTTATCCTTTAGTTACATTTACTTCGTTTCACTTTCTACCAAGCTTTTTGCTGCTGGCGCTGCCATCATGATCTTGGCGGCAAAATAGACAGTGTCAGTGTCTAAAACACTGCCATTTAATTTTAAAAATAGATACAGAATACATTCGGTCTTGCAAAAATTAAGACCAACTTTACAGAAATTCATAAGTGAAAAAAACAGACCTTCCAAACACAAACAAGCATGTTTTGATTAACCAAAACAGTGATAAATTCTAAGTGGTTACTGTACACTAAGTCATTCATTCACATAGACATATATCTTGCTTGTAAGTTGTGTTGTAGCTTGTACTAGTTGTACACCAGCTTCCCATACTCTCCTGTTTTGTAAATATTAGATTAACAAGAAATATCAAATTTCAAATGAAACATCAGACCACAGTAAAATAAACAAAACATGAAAATTAAACACGCTATTTCTTTCTTAACACTAATTCATCAGCAAGGTTTGTTTTAAGATGAAAACCAAAACAAGTTAAGGAGGTCCGAAGCCAGCATGTTATTTTTATATTTTCACAACTGTTCAAACTTAAATTTGGATCCCACTCGCTCTTGCTACCAAAAATGAAATTTTCTTCGATTGAGCAGGATGGTAGCTGAAATTAGGCCTAGGGTAGCAACAAACAATATTTTTGCTACCGTTGTGGTGTCATTACTCTCCAAACAATATCGGTTTTAGCCACTTCGGTTGCGTCCATTAATTTCTGCAACTAAGAACATCTGCTGACGGATATCCGTCTTTTACAGGGAACCTTATGTGATAGTATAGCACCTTTGCTAGGTAACAAAATTAATGCACCCTAGTGCGTTAACAATTTCGAACTTCACATCTAACAAATAACACTTTTTATACCAAGCAAATTGAATAGATAGTGTTTATTTTGCGGAGAGCAGCAAAATCTCTACTGAATATATTTTCCTGATCAATTCGTTCGTAAGCGCTTCCACTTTTCTCCAGAAAGGCTAAAACTATAAGCTGACGACGAGTTCGTGACACTAGCGGGAGCGGCAGGGGGCGCGCCGGGCGGCGTCGGCGAACATAATAGTCAAGGGGATAGAGGTGACCGGAGTCACTTTTCCAGATCCCGACTCTGCTTCTCTTACAAAATTTTTTAATCCGCGTCTGAAAATTTTTCACATTAGAGCATCTGTGGCGGTCGGCAGATGGCGCCACATGTAAATAAATGGTCACCGCTAGATGGTGCCCATGAGTAACAAGTCACTGTGATAGTCACCACAAGCGAA
>JGI24021J15306_10009710_pt1 | contig 11903 bp, 14 predicted proteins | sample Ectturendosymbi1_FD_15306 | JGI IMG/M metagenome (IMG submission 15306)
TTGGAATAGTCTACATCACACATAGTAATTTGTGTACAACATTTGTTATTGCAGGTAATTTTGATGAAATAATAACAAGAAGCGGGTTGATTCTGTTTATTTTGCAACCAAAATTAAGAGAACAGAAAGAAACAAACAATTTGTAATGAGTGAAAGCACGAAAGTAACGAAAAAACGAAAGCGAGAAAGCACGATCATTTATGGGTGTCCGCAGAACTTTTTCCAGGGGGGACAACGTCGACATTTTGTTTCATTATTCATTTTTTCAAATTACTGACGACCAGTGTTCCCTCTAAGATAGTTTTGCACTGAACAAACATTTGTTTCAGTGAGCATGATTATTTTAAGGCTGAGTAAGTGGAGTTTTCAATGGATTACAAACTTTGTGAATTATATAATAAATATNCAATCTTATCAAAATATGAACAAAATAACATTTCATTCAAATAGCGTCTTGTTTGCGTGTTTTTCCTTTGCTTTGGAATGTTGTAAGTGCGCGAGAATGAGATTTCACTGCGCAACAGTTCTGGTGGGCCTGAGTATTTGCGCACTCAGAGGGAACATTGCTGACGATACAATACAAATGGACGTTCACAAAAGCTTTATCCTTTCGACACTACAACGAAAATGCCCCATGTTACGGTAACAATCACCAAAACACGCTTAATTGGCAGCAAAACCCAGCTGTATTAGTATTACAACAATTTACACATTAGGTTATCTGCAGATTTTCAACGCAGGGCACTTCTTTTCAAGTAAGCATTGCCATGATCTGTAGAGAAAGAAGCACTGGACTGCCATGATTTTCAACGAAACCACAAATTATGACTTTATTTTATTTAGCAAGCAGGGCCGCACCCAGCTGATATATTCAACTGAACATGTTTTTGAAAATTTCTGGGGATTGCGCCCGGTTGCTCTCCCCTTAATTGCGGGATCAGCTGGCAAGACTTGTCAGCATCACTTAGAAACAAGAACTGCAAAAGTCTGGGATCTCGTCCAAAGCGATCAAGAAAACCTTGCTACATAAACCGGACAATTAAGTAGACCTGTATGTTGACACGATTACGGACGAACTTATTAAAATTAGGACACCAGGCAGGTTTTGGAAAGTTGACCAGATAAATTATGAAAACTCGCCACAACAAATATAGCTTTGCACTCAGTATTCACTCAGATATCAGAACTAAGCATTAACGATTAAGACGTATTCCCACAAGCCTGCATAGATATATTCTAACAAGCCACGTAATTTTATACTGCATGAAAAGAAGCCTGCATATGTTTAGTTTGACACTCAGGCACATTGGTCACACTCGCATCAACAATGCATTTTTCAAACTTGTTGAAGCATTGCTATGTATAGACTGACTCGTGCTTCTTTTCACAATGTATAAACGTAAGTGACTTTCCACTATCAGCATGTCACTGTCTCGCTGCATTATCAGCCAGGATGTGTGCGTTCAGCAGTCTCATGCAACAAAATGTCTGCTACCGTAATATAAAGTGAACTTTTGCAGGTTTCTTGCCATGGTATCGTTACGTAATAAAGTCCAACAGTAGAACAATCCACTCGCGACTTTCGCAACCCACCTCTGCAGGCAAAGGAGGGGACATGAGTGAACTGCAAGCTCATCACTGCATGACACTATAACTGCGAACCTGACTCTTGTGCAGTGTGAGTTTCACACCGGCAAAGAAACAGTCATTGCATGAATCAAATCACTCGGAATTTAAGATGCCGACTTCAGTTTTTTTCCAGAAATATTTGGTTCTTAATTCCCATTTCCATGGAGGAAAACGTCCGTTTTGCCCCCATTGCGAACGCCCATGCGACCATTGACTATTTTATATCAGGTTCAACAAACAAGGCCAGCTGATCTAATGAAACGAAGAAACGTTTTTGACTAATTGTCATCACAAGTTAACTTTTAGTATATTCAGCGATTCAGTAATGTGCAGTATAAAAATATTTTTGGCGATGATTTTTAATGAAATCAAGTGTCATGTCAACACCTTTTTAGGTCTGGTGGGGGGGTTCATCCCCTGCACCCCCCCCTGTGTCCGCGCCTGTATCGAAGAACGCCTGCGGAACATAAGGTTGAGTGGGTTATGTAAAGAAACTTTTGTAAGGTCCTGAAGACAAATACAATCAAGTTGTTAGCAAACTTTCAATAAATACATCTCCATTTTATCCCCAACAACAGGTGATTTCCAAACCATGGCACAAATTCACAACCAACTAACGAAAACGAACATGCAGCGGTTTGTGCACCAAAATGAAAAGATTAATCGGTGTACTTGTATCAAGATTCTCCACTTTCAGCCAAAGTTTCTAAGGTAATACAAAACAGACTCTAATTTCACTAGCACCTCGGCGTGTTCAGACATAGCGAAAATACATACAGCGATGTGAAACTCGTTTTCAAGTTCATGCCAGCCTGTGGCAGTGGTTGGTGCACCCGCTTCTGTGATGGTAGCTCTGAAGTCAAAATCTGAGCCTGGTTCCACTCTGGGCAGGACTTAGGACTTCTGCAGTCTTATTGCAATGGAAACTGCGGGGAAACGTCTCTCAAGAAACACCTTCATCTCCGTCCCGCGGCGGCCACCTTTTTGAACAAGCTTTGAAGCGCCATAACCCGCCAGACCATTGAGTTAGAGAGCTGTTGAAACCATCTACGGATTCGGCAAGTCTTTTAGTTCAGATTGAAAAAAAATATTTCAGTTTTGGGTTTGTCGTTCTCTGTGATTGACGTCATAATGGAGGCATATTTTCGCGACCTTATGGCCAACTTTACTTGGCCCTGGGCGCCAAACCAATGAGCCATTTTTTGGGTCAAGATTTTTTTGGAATCTAGGCTATCATCCGAGTCTTTCGACCCTTTGATTGGCTTTCTAGCACAGCTGGAGACAAAATTATGACTCTCAAACCAAAAACTGGTAAAACTTTCTACCCCCAGAAACGCTGACGCTGGATATATTACCCCATATTATATATGGACATAACTCACCAGCAGACTGAGCTAGAGCGCTGTTCAAGCAGTCTATAGATGGGGAAAGTCTTGTAGTTCAGATAAAAATAATTGAAGCTTGGGATGTCGAGTGTTTTGTTTATGTTTACGTAATGGGAGGATGTTCATGCATATTTGTTTACATTTTAATGACGTCAACACCCCTGGGAGCCCACCAATCGAGCCGATTCCGTGGCTCAAAGTTTATTTGGATTCTAGGTTATAATACGAGTCTTTAGAGGGCTTGATTTACTTGTTAGCGTTTCTGGTTCAAGAGTTATTGCAAAATAACCGAATATTAACTAGGGAAATCCCCAGATTTTTGTAAACATTTTGTTTTTTTGGCCAATGATTTGGGCACCAGAATTTCTCGCAAGTCGATGAAGGTCTCTAAAGACTCGGATTATAGTCTAGAATCCAATGAAACTGTAAGCCACAATATGGGCTCATTGAATCGGCCGATGACGTCATAAAACAAAACTTAAAACATACCCCAGATATGACGTCATTAACCAAAAACGCCAAGTCCAAAACTTAAACTTTGTTTTCTAATGAAAAAGATTTCACGAGTTTTTCGAGGGTTTGAGTAGCTCTCTAGCTCAATCTGCTGTCGAGTTATGGCAGGGAAAAGTTTGCCCTGAAATGGCAAAAAGTACCTTTTGTTTAACTTTCATATTTTTGTCAAAAATGGGGTTTTTGAGCCATAATTTTGGCTCCAGATAAAGCAAGCAAACCAATCAAGGACTCCAAAGACGCTGATTATAGCCTGGTTTCCAAAAAAATTTTCAGGCAAAATAATGGCCTGTGGGGTTGGCGCCCAAGGCCAGGTGTACTTGGTCAAAAAGGCGAAAACATGCCCCATTTGTGACGTCACCCACAGAGAACCCCAAGTCGGAAACAAATTTTTTTTCTATCCGAACTTGAAGACTAGCCGAATCCGTAGACAGTTTGAGCACCACTCTAACTCAATCGGCTGGTGAGTTATGGCGTTGAAAGCTTGGTCAAAAAAGCGGCCGGAGCAGGACGGAGGGGGTNAAGGCCAAATGCGTAGGGCTGAGGAAAAGACAACCTATCCCTATAAACAAATGTTTGTCTACTGTAGGTTTTGNTGTGTGTGTGGTTTTGTGTACCATATATTCTTACTAGTTCGTGCAATTGTACCTTGTACTTGTTTTCGCTTGACTACATGACTTCATCTTCGTCCAACGACGGATTTGGCCATATTTATTTAGTTTTAAGTTCATACTTAATTCGAATTTACTTCTGTTTGTTATATTAAACTGACCAAAATTTTTTCAATGATTTGTTTGAATTGCAGTGCAATAAAATCCACTGGAATAATCATAAAATGTGGTGTAGACAAAAAACACTGCAATTCAAAGACAACTTCTGCACGATTTTCTCACCCGATTTAAGGTTGTTTAATTTTTAGCAAATAGTTTTGCTTACACGATATAAAACTCTTAGTAGTTCACATCAAGGTGCATGCAATATAAAGCTAGATACCACTTGAGCAAAATTACTCAGTTCGTGAATCGAGATGACAGTTGTTACTCGAACTAAGCGAATGCCAGCGGGCTCTCTGACCTGCTACATGGCCTTGCGCAAAACTTCGATCTGTGTTGAATGAATGGAAACAAAGCAATTAACTCGCAGTGATAGAAAAATGTAACCAATAGATCAGTGCTCCTCAACCTTTTTTGTTGTGGTGAACCCTTAAAGATGTTTTGACGAACTCATGCACCCTATTTACTGACACGTCCCCCGTGTGCCCACCTAATTGCACCCATGTCTGTAAGTACCCTGACCTAAATGAGCAACCAGCTACCCTAATTCAGTAACTCAGCTACATAACTCAATTGATAATGGCTCATTGTATGTTACTTATGGATCACAAATAATCAACTAATAACAACAGTCAGCTTGACATGGTCTGATGCTTACGCAAAGTCTAGGTTAGATCCTGAAAGTCACTGGTTGGTTAATGGTTCATTTTTGCTAATAGAAAGTTTTTGTAAAAGCATCTGTTTAGTGTGAAAAGTTCATGATGCACCCATGTGAGCCCTTTCGTAGTGCTGCACCTCACGCATATTTTGGTGCACCCGAGGTTTACCGTGCACACCGGTTGAAGAGCGCTCCAAATATCACTACTGGAAAGGTTTTTACGCTTTGATGTGGATGGGATTTTACTTTCCATCTTATTGCACGATTAAAAACTTTGTTCTATGCACAACGTGATTTGCTACAGAGGAAAACAGCCAGTTCACAGAATCCCTCAAAAGTGAAGTGGTTAGCAAATAATCTGAATTGCAAAATAATAAAGCGGTATTCTATAACCAAAAAGCTAATTTTTGCACTTTGTAAAGCATTGCTGCTTTCTGTTGCACATATATACCGACCACCTTCTGTTTATAATGCTGCGACAGTATTTACCTAAGAAAGACCGCTCGTGGAGAAAAACAACTGCACTTATTTTCCAGAGTACGTACTACTTCTTTTGAGTCAGTGTCCTTAGCTGTAACTGCTTAGATGCAGCTCACACTCGATCTGATAGTTTACGAAACCAAAGATGCCATCGCAAATACTGTAAGTCATTGCCCTGTAAACTAATTTGACAGCATTGTACATACACTTCGAAAAATGTAAAATCGATTTGCGCTAAGCTAACGTGTTTTGATTGCAAATAAAACTAACTACGAGCAAGCAATCAAAGTTTCAAAGTTTGTTTACAAATTCAATAGTTGCATCGCCACGGCTGCATTCCGAAAGGTAGTAACACAAGGAAAAAATCATACACAAAAGAGTCTTTACTGGCGTGTCAGGAAGACACATTTGTAGCAAACGGTCGATTTTTTTAAGAAGACAGTAAACTTGAAACTTTCTTGATTTTATTTTAGGAACACTGAACTTCGTGAACAGCAATGCAATCACAGTTTTTTTTATCTAGATGTTGTGTTGAATTTTTCTTGCGCTTATTTCTGACGCACTGATTGATTTTGACCCTGCTAGCGGTTCAAGCACACCAAAACGCTTCTTCAGTCAATTCGAGAATTGACCTCAAACATCAATTAGTACACATGTTCTGAAGAGTAGTCATCATATCCTTTAAGATAAGTCACAAGTAAAATCGACCTTCAATGATTGTACGATTGATTTGAATTTTTGTCAAAGAAGCATCGTTTTCGATTCAAAGTGAAACATCTGTCAAATCTCACAATCGACTGGCATTTTCATCTAGTGTATTTTGTGTGTATTGTGCACATAAATATTTTTTAATCATACCATAAAAAATCCTCCGCTATGGAAAGAAACGATTTGGCCGTTTTCACAGGATTACCAATCAGTAATTTGTTCCCGTATGAATAATGTAATCGGACCTTGTATAATTTTTAGACATCAGCAATCAATAGCTTAAAGCGACTGATCGACAACTGATGATTGAATGACCCAGTGACCCCAGAATGACCGTTACCTTGAATATGCACTGCATTTAACACAGATGTTACTATATACCAGGGGTTCCCAACCTTTCTCTTACCATGTACCCCTTCAGCATTCCGACAGATGAGCATGTACCCCTACAGCATTTCAACAGATAAGTACGTACCCTTTCAGCATTTCGACAGATGCACACGTACCCTTAATATTTCCTATGACAATACATTTTATCATGATTATTCATAGGTACTGTATATTTAGCAATAAGCATACAACGACTTTTCAAAAGAATTTTCACTGATATATGTGTAAATATTTGGAAATAAATTATATACAAATATATTTTGCTCTTCTATTGATAACGTTAAATGTACCTCTTCGGATAGGCAAATGTATCCCTGAAGGTACATGTATCCCAGTTTGGGAACCCCTGCTATAAACGAATATATGCAGTATTTGGCGGCGCGAAGTATTTTCGCGTGGGCCGTGATTATTAACAATAAGGCTGCAAATCCTGGAACCAGTTCGACATTTTCTGCAATTCAACTTTTTACGGTGCAATACAGTGCATTGATTCTACATTATGAGCGAGTTGTCCAACACGTATTTATTGCTGTTTCCTTAAATCCTATATGAACATTTTAGCAAGAGCTAAGCACTGGAGCAAAAATGCATGAAATCTACGAATTTCAACTAAATATTTACATCGCATCACTCTCAATAATCTCTAACTTACCTCGGCTCTTCCACTGATCTTACATCCTTGATTGTGAGAATGCGTGGTTGTGGCACCATGGGAGTGCGGGCTCTCAGTATGAGGTTTTGTGGAGAGTGCTGTTCCACAACGTGGAGCTCGAGGCGGGCAAAAATGTAACACTCCATGACTTATACAGTAACGCATCTTTAGTGCGTGAGAGAATTGCGGCATTATATTTTGACAATACCTATACACTGTTTCAACTCTTTTGACAGATGTGAAATTCGTGTCATAAGTAATATCCAGCGCCCGAAGTAGGTCCATTATTGCCTGAGAAAAGAGTGATAATTTTTAAAATAATGTTAATTCTGCGCAAACTGCCTGGGTCAGAATGCTTTGTGACTGTACTGTAACAGGGGTTTTGACGGCGGGAAGATCTTTTGATTGTTAATAGCAGTTCAAACTGCGTTTTTGGTTGAGAGTGCATCCAACGGAACACGTAATAGCATTATAATTTTGCAAGCATTTTTATTGTTATAGTACTGTGAATATTACTATAAGCAAAGACAATCTCAAGCTGTGCTCAGGCGCAGTTTCAAGTAACTGTTTAATGAATTCATTTTCTTTTGTTCAATTAGACCATCAGTGAATGCATGCGCGCTTATTGAGCTAAATTAGACTTGGCCCATTTTTCCAGAAGCGCTAGATCTCTAATTATGGATACTTCTGGTGGACAAAAATGAATCGATCGGCTTTTAAATGCATTATATTGCCAGTTTTTCGTGGTGAGGCTGCTATTTTTTGTTTGAACAACAAGCTTGAAATATCGCTCAAGGCTTCATTGTTTATACCACGGTTATGCATTCCGATATCTAGTGCATACGACAAAAACATATGACAATGCAGGGCTTGAAATAGTGACCTGTGACGTGCGCGGCTGAAACATGTCAATACACGGTATGACGAACTGTTAGAAAACTGCGATCTGGTACACGACAAAGGATTAAGTTCACAGGTTAAGTACAGTATATTTCTACGATTTTAGGCTTTAAATAAGCTGTTAATAACACCAATTTCACCATTTGTCGTATTCAACATTGAAATATCAACATATTTCGTCTAATTTTGATCTGTTAGGCAAACAAGGTTAGATTATATGCGCCAATTCCGAAAAGGTCTTTGATATGATGAATGCAGCCTTATTGACATATTCAATTTTTTCTTCACGAAAACATGCCGTGTCTCATGCAAATACTGGGTGTCCAAACGTCGCATTGAGCAATAGTAAAGTGATTTCATTATTTATGAACTGTACAGGGATTTTCATTACAAAAGCGATCCAGTAAAAAACAGATATCATACAATAATCTTTTTAGGATCGTGTAATTTCCTCCAATAAGTAGAGGAGATATATTTCAATAATGTTTACTGTTTGTGCTTATACTAAATGGTAATTCAACAAAGTAGTATTTGTTCTGCCTGCCTTGTAATATATTATGCATAACAAATCATCATTAAACTTTCACTTGATTCCTTGTATTTGAAACAAATTTTTTAGAAGATTTGTTCCCATTCTAAATACGCATCATTTTGTTTAGTGTGTGTGCTGGTGTTTCTTATATCATCTGTTCAAAGCTAAAAATTTCTCCAATTTTATTCGATGCTTGACGGACGCTCTGCAACAGCATCGTGGAACATGTGTCTACGTAACTATGAAATTCTTGTTGCAGGATTTTGGAGCTAGTCCCCAAACCACTATAATATTCCGTAATATAGCTTAAAAAGAGCAACATTTTAGGAAAGCCAGAGTACCGGCATAAAGCTGGAGCAGGTACAAGGCACAACACTCCCACGACGAATTGTTGTTTCGAATAATCGCAATAGCTATTTGACCTTAGTTTTTACAAGTATCTTTCCGAAATACTTGATTGATAAAAATCGTGCAATTTTTTAAAGCAAAACAGCATCAATGGTTTATTGAAAGAATGTGCACATTGAATCATCTACTATACATTTTTGAAATAAAATCAGTAGCATCAAGTCCCAAGCTTGAAATTGATATCATTCTTGTTCGTTGCAACTTATCTTTCCACGGAGAAATCTTACAGATATTTGACAAAGAAGCCTCACATTGCTGGGGAAGATGAGGATGAAGTCAGCCTGGTAAACTACATCAAAACACAATGGACAGAATTCGGGATTGAAAACGTTGTTGTTCGCTCCTACAAAGTTCTCCTCTCTTATCCAAAACAAAATGATTCAAATTACGTCTCTGTTGTTCTGAAAAACGGGACTGAAGTCGACATATCCCAGAAAAAGGAGCTTGTTATTGATGAAGAGCAAAATAACCCANATGTTGTTAATCCTTACAATGCTTATTCTGCTGCAGGAGACCCTGAGGTAAGGTGATGGCTTGTATTTNACNTGGAGTATGAAAGTAAAGACAAAATTAATTGTTTTATTAATATCAGTTTCAAATATTTTAGTATCGCTGTGAAAGTTGGTCCAATGAAAGAACAACGTTCTAAGCGAGCTTTTCTGTTTTACTTGCAAATCGCAAAAAAGTCTATGAACATACTTTTTTAGCCAGTTAAACATTTGTGGTTGTTTGCTTACGTTTTCACCCTGTTTGTACTTCTATAACCTACCTAGGATCTCAAATTTATCGAAAGAAGCCGATGATCATTTTAGTCCTGGCCTGCCCTGATCAGCATTTGAACAATAAACAAAGGAATTGAAACGTAAATGCTTTTATAGCAAATTGACCTGTGGTTGTTTAAACCCAGGAAACCACTAAAGGGTAGCTAAACTACCACTGAGGAATGTGCTAACAATATCCTGTTGTACTGTAATTGTGCACGGGGCCATTACAATTGGGCAAAATCAAAAACAAAATGTTCTGTTCCTCGTAGTTTTTTTGGAGAAAAACTCTTTACTTTATAAAATCACCTATGCCCAACCGAAATTGCTTACTGAGCCAAAAATTATGTCACTATCCTAACCAGGGCCGCACATTGAATGACTTACTTTGATCTTAGCAAACTGAATTTCGTTTAAGCTAATGTACTGAAAGCGTTCGAATCCTAACTGCAATGCTCACGCCTGTTTGACACCTTTAACCATTCCGTGAAGTGTGATTTCATAGCAAGTTTAGTGTCAATGGAACAAGGATAGATATCGGAGAACTAGTAAAAAGTTTTGCACCATGGTGTCAGTGGACATATAGAAAACTTCCAACACGCGGTGCAAACAGGATAAAGTGTCACCGAGTACTACCTGCATCAAAAATGTAAAGTTTAAGATTATCAAAATGAAGGACAGGTTTTCAGTATGTTGACTACCTACGCTACAACACAGTGCCGTGGCAAGGCAGTCCCGTACCCCCCGGTCGGGGGGGCGGCTATTCGTAGGGGCCCCACAATGTGTATTGTATTACTGTTAGTAAGTTAGAGCCGTCTCTCTACCTTTGACTTTTACTCTTCTGTTTTTTTTCCCTCAATGCAGAGCCGGTAGATTAAGCATGTAATATCATGATTCGTTAATTTCGAAAAATAATTCCGGACGTTCAGACACTATAGCAGTGTTTTCTAAAGTTGTGGTTACGTCAGAAAAAGGCCAATTGTTAATAAAGTCTTGACCTTCACCACTTAACATCGATGGCTTCGCCCTTGTGCGTTGAAATTCTCGGGGAAATTTACGTCATAATGAATGTGCTTTGGAGTGTTGTGCAATCGCTTTGTAGTTGCGTACAGATAGAGAGACTAAGTTCTAGTTCAACGTTAAAAACGTTTTCGTGAAAGCTGCATAAAACAGTTTATGTAAAGTTGAAACGAAGGAAGGCTGTTGCGTCAGTTTAATATACATATGTCTGTGAAGACTGTGTTAAGGCAGTCCAATTTAAAGTTTCGGCCAGAAAAAACGGGGATAATCTCGATAAGTTTAACGCTCGCTTCGTCGGTCTTAAAAAGCCTCTTCAGATTTAATCTCACTTGCTATATGTCACGATGAAGATGGATGGTGTCAGACTCCAATAAATTCGTTCTTATTAGAAGCGTGTGAGAAATTTCCAGACTGTTGAGGACAGTGAAGGCAGAGGGAGTTTTGGGAAGCAGACGCACTACTTCCACGTATCAGCTTTTGGCGAAAGCACCAAGTTGATTACATTGAGACTGGCTATCAGGAGGCTAATTTGCAACTGGCTCAAAAAAGCACGCAGCTGCCTAAATGCTTGCTGATATTAAAGAGCCCCATCTAGATCTTTTTGGGGGTAGCCCAACAGGCTTTCATACGGCTCTACTACAACAGAAACCTAAACTGGGCCGCACAAAACCTTCGACACGGCGGTATGCGGTTGTACATAGCTGGCGTAAGCCAAACAACACAGCAATGACTTTCTTCCACCACTCCTAAGATTAAGAAGATGAAGAGAAAATTGTACGGCTTTTGAAAAGTTCAATGAAGGCACTTAACTAAAAAAGTAATGCATATAATCTCTATGTGTACAACTTCACTAAACAATCTATTTATATATTTAATCAAGGGAGATCTCATGTACGTTAATTTCGGCACAATTGACGATTTCATGTTTCTGAATCGAACTCTTAATCTCGATACCAGCGGAAAGATTTGCATAGCAAGATATGGCCGCATTTTTCGTGGAGACAAAGGTCAGTCGGGTGATTTTTTGCACGACTCTACGAACAAAAACTGCTTTTGCAGAAAAGCAAGGTGCTTTAACGTTTAATACGTGCGTTTTA
>JGI24021J15306_10009711_pt1 | contig 11902 bp, 7 predicted proteins | sample Ectturendosymbi1_FD_15306 | JGI IMG/M metagenome (IMG submission 15306)
TTTAACGTACTGATCACCATCACTGCCTACCACTTGCCCCTGTATCAATGTGTAGCTATTGCCTTCCGAATCCTCGTTCTTTCTGTAAGATTCATTTGCTGTGTTACCTTGTGCATTGGTTAAATATCTTGTCAATCGTATTGCCGATGATGAGAGTCCAGCGTGGTTTCGTGTTCAACATTGCTTGAAAAGATGAATTGTTTCTTTTAACAGATCAAGCAGAACAGGAGCAAATCAAAAAAGACTGCGAAAAAGTCGAATCACGCTTGAAAGAAAGCTTTTCAGAAGAAACAATAAAAAACAACAACGTCCATCCACCGGAAAAAAATGAACTACACTCAAGTAGCGAGGTTATCAGATTGTGTTTTGATTAAAACCATGCTTTTCATTCTACAAAAACATATTAAAACGAGGGTCTGGAAGGGAGGCTATAGTTCAGACGCGGCATCGTCGTGCTTGTCCAACTATGTCTTTAGGTTTCGACAGAATGATGTTTTCAACCTAATAGAATATTTTTTCGAAGTGACCTGGGCAGGATATTTTATAAGGTTTGACCTTGGTGACCGTTAAGACATTTTGAGAGACCGCAACCATTTCATCTAAATTCCGCGAATGTCATAAAGCGAGGTTTTATTGTATTTTGGTGGTGGTTATGCAATGAGGTTTCCTGTATTTTGAGAAACCGCTGGAAAAATTTGTGAGACCATTTCGGTCCTCAAAGCACCTGAAAAAAACACTGGACCTGGGTAACTTGCAATACATGGCTTGTTGTTTTCGGAAAACCTCAAAAAGGTTATGGAGCAATCATTGTGGGTATGTATACACACACTCAGAATATTGTGGGTGTGTGCATATAACAGTTTTCGCACTTGATTACTGTTTTTCTGCTGCTGTGTCTTAACTAATGAACCTTATAGCAAAACTCTCACGAACGCAACATGCTTTCCAGGCTTGCTCGAGCATTGCAGCTGCGCCATTGCCTGCTGTGAACCAGCAACAAACTGACGTGTGCCCTAGGACCAGGTAACGATCGAACTTCGACTTATTCGAATTGCACATTTATATCGTATTTTAGCTGTCAGTATTCAAGAATGCAATATCACATTGCTTGACACATTTCATGCTTCCTTGATGCGACTTCGTCTTTGCGTTGTTCCAAGTGTATATTTGCGTTAAAAGCCTCTGCGTTTGACGATTTATGTTCATATTTAACCGACAAGGTCTTCACTGTTTCAAATTTGGGATAATTCATTGCTATGACACTTTTCTTACAGGCCATATTATTGAATGTAAAATATCAAAAGACTCACCTTAAAAATCCATAGAACTAGACGAAGCAAAACCGTGGTGTCAGTTTCTTTGATTTTTGAACTCTTTCTAGCTCATTGGTTTTCAACCTTTTTTATGTAGCGACACATTTTGCAACTCAACTTAACCTAACGACCCCCTTCCAAAAATTACAAATCAGGCATATGAAATGCAATTATGTTTGCACTGTGCAAATTGCACAATAGAAAATCACAACGACTAAAAAATAACGTACGATATCACTGTGTTGAACAAAGACTCATTTAGATTCATGCACATTGCAGCATCAGTTAGAGAGACGCGAGCCGTATACAAATCACTCCACAGCACAAGTCTTAAAAACTAGAATAACTCTGAAGTTAGCTACCGCATTCAGATATCTAATTTACAAACACAGCACATTCTTACGTTACAAAGTTATTCGTGCGCTGCCAAACGCAACAGTACTGTAGCGGTCATAATCACGCTTAAAACAATTCTGAATGAAAAGTAGGCTAGCATTTTTGCCAGGCGATCCTATTATTTTGGCTACGACAAAAAGTAGTTCCATATAAAAAATAGAAAATATAAAAGTAATTATGAATATTTTTATGAGAAGCTCTTGCGACCCTAGAAAAAAAAACCGAACCCCTCGGGGGTCGCGACCCCTAGGTTGAAAACCACTGTTCTAGATGAACTTAATTTCTCGCGCTTAGCTCCACTAGAAGGCTGTAATCGTGCAGTCGCACATGATCTTGTGAATAGCCTGAAAATAAAATTTATGTTTATTTCAGCAGCCATAATACCCGTCCCGTACCATGACCTTGTTTTAAAACGATTAAAAAGAAACAGTTATTCAAAATTTGTTTTCTTTCGAAAATAGAGTGATTAACTTTTCATGTGATCGCAGTACAACGGATGTAAGAACGTTTGTTGAGTTAAAAATTGTTTTTAGGCCAAATTAAAAAGTTCCTGCACAAAATCGTGTTGTGCTAAGAGGTTTCAAAGAAGCTGCGGTTTGTTTTACACCCCGTCACTTTTCAAATAATTGACGTTTCAAATTGTTCCTAACATCCTTACAAACTGTAGGGGTTGCCAACTGACGTGATATATACGCAAAGCAAAGCCACAGGTCTTGTAGCAAACGGGGGAGGATCAGCGGTGCAGTGCTGAAAAAGAGATGTGGCAGCGCCGTTCCGTTCCCACACCAAGAAAAAGGAAGACTGCACCAAATGGTTCGAATAAAGTGAGCATTCGCCTACAAGAGTTTCCACACTGGATCTTCCTGTTTCACTGCAGACTTTTGACTAGCAGTGCGAATTTGCGTGTCGCCAGCACATCTGTGCGATTGCAGCCATATTTTAATGTAATCGTTTGGATCCCACATCTGCAAGTAAAGTTACTAGTGCAAAAAGGTGTGGGAACGCAGTTCCCACCCCACTGCACCCCTGGGGAGGATTGTTATTGGTTGAGGACCACTGCAAAATCTTTTTGAAAAGAATGTCAGAACGAATAAAGCAGCTTGTTTGCCACCAGAACAAAGGCTACGAAACAGATCATTCAACCTTCAGAAGGCCAAGGAAACGTGGCCAATTCAACGGAATGTAAGTCAGCGGAATGCCTTCGTCATTCCGGGTTGACCAGAAGCGCGTCTGAATGGTGTAAGGAAGTGTTGAATTTGGAAGTAAAAGATTTCTGTGTTGTTTTCTCGTGTAAAAAGTACGAAAACACAGCTTGTTTGCACTTGAAAGTAACTTTTCTCGTGTAAAAAGTACGAAAACACAGCTTGTTTGCACTTGAAAGTAACGAAAAAAATTAGGCTGCTGTCTTCAACCTTCGCCAGACACATTTCACGTTATTTCTCTGTCTGCTTCTCTCGTGTCACCTTTTACGTGCAAATCGATTTTATATTTGATTTATCTGTCAGCTGTGGTGTTCAATATGTTGGAATTCCCCGTGTATAGACCTTCCATAAAAAGTCCCTTCTAACATTATGAGCACAGCTTAGCCACCTGTTTACATGCCAAGGTCTACAGCAGGATTTCTCAACCGGGGCTATCGGCCCCCTTGGAAGCCACGGAGCGGTTCTCTGGGAGCCACGAGCAGAGGCAATTAATAAACACCTCTGCCGTGATATTGCAAAACCCAAGTGTAGCAGTTAAATTTAAAGGTATTTTCATTGATGAGCAGGGGGCCACAAGTGTTGAGAGTCTTTGGAAGGAGCCCACAAACTATGAAAGGTTGTGAACCACTGGCCTAGAGCTTGCCCTGACCATGAGAAAAAGAAAAATTTACATTGAAGTTGTGATGATAATGCTTGTGTAGAAGACATTTTGCTTCATCGCTTTTAGATCGCCAAAGCTCGTTTTCTTCGAAAATATTACGATTTCAAGTCGGTTGAGATGCTGATGTTTCGCAAGTTTTCTGCAATGATCTATATTGTACAGCTTTGTCGTGCAGCCATTGAAAATCCAGATCGAACAGAGTACTGCTACGTGGACGGTGAACTGAAGGAACAAACCCATATTGCTTCGTTCAAATTTGTCCCTCGGCACGCTGATGAAATATCGCTCGAGGTCAGCAAAACCGAATGCTTCACAGCTTCGTTCATTACTAGTCCTACAGGCATCAGCCGAATTTTACAACATTGAGCAAATCGTTGTCACCAAACGTTAGAATTCAGATTGAGATTAACTGGTCTATTCAATGCAGTATGTACAAAATTGCTAAGTTGTTTGGCGTAGATGTTTGAAAGCTCCGACAAACTAAGCTGACATCAAGACAATATAGACTTAAGTTGCGCATCAGCTTATGACAACCGCATAGGTTTTTTGATATCTTTGGTGTTTAGCCCTTTGTTAAACAGCGCTTCACAATGCGTGGCCGTATTTTTTCGCAATTTTTTGATCATATTAGTTTTAAATACAGATAAATGACCCTCTGCACGTATATGATCAAGCAGATGACTTCTGGTACGAAGGAATAAACATGAGGTCTGGAGAAAAAGGAGTATTTCCTGCCTATTATGCTCAGTCTCTGTACGACGATTTGGACGAAATTTCAGGTTTTTATTGTGTTTCACAGTGACATACTGCAATACTTGCTACAATTTTGGCACCAATAAATTATAGTTTCGTTTCATTTGTTAATTACAAGCGAGAGTGCCACATTATATAGAATGCAACCGGCAACTTCGAAATATTTCAACCAGCACAGTGTGCTACGGATTAGATAGTTTTGTAAAATGTAACAACGGAATGTGTTTTTTCTTTCGTCAAAACCAAAAAACACATAGTTTTTTAAATGTAATTGAAATATTGTTTTGCAGAATATAGTGTGAAGGAAGAAATGTGCGAACAATTTCACCTTTACTTTCTCGGGTCGGTGGAGGTGCCTTATCACAAGGGAAACGACATACTTTGTCAAGCAATGCACAAGGTACCAAAAGCAGTTTTGGCACATTCACCAGGTTTTGAGCTTAGCGTTATGGTATCGTGGCACGTCTCGAGCACTGTCTAGTATAACGTTTTCACTTGTACTGCAGACTTGACAATACACAAGCGTCAACGATAAAGATGTCTGTAATGCAACCAAGAGGCTAAAAAATTCGAAGTTGCGAAGCATATAAAACTTCAAAATGTATCTAAAGTGTGTTGTTGCAGATTGACCGATAAAGTCCGATTGAAGTCGCTTTTAAGTTTTAAATTATTACATTTTCCAAAGTTCTTAATTCGCTATACTCCATTGTACTTTATACGCGCATTGTCGTTGCATCATGTTTGCAACTTCAGGGCAGGATTGCCAGATTTTTTCCATGGCCAAAATCTTAACGAAAAATTGCCAACAGGGTTGTTTTTGAAAAATTTATGGGCAAAATACAAATTGTTTTAACTATGGTAATTTATATAGCCATAGGCGTAGGGGACCCAAAATATTTGGGTCTTGGGATATTTTTTGGCTGAAAAAATCTGGTGTTGCCAAAAAAGCAAGCTTTGACCCTAAAACGGCAGTTTCTGCCACGAAGTTATAATTATATGGAACAACTTGTCTTTTTTTATCATAATAAAACTTAAGGGCATACATCAAACCCTATTGTGGATAAATGCTTTCAAATATGACCCGTTTGTGAGTACGAAATTAACTTCTCACTGCAACGACAATGCTTTAGCAATCTCTTGAACTTGCGTTCCAAAAGGACCAAATATACAAACAGGAGATGAAATCCTTTAACTACATTAAGTTCAAACATATGAACAAACGGGTAAGAAATAAGGAACACTTGATAGCAAACACTGTGCCATACGAGAGGTCTGGCTGAAACATTTGTAGAAAATCTACTAACTGCAAGGGCTAAATAATTACTACACACTTCAAAGCAATAAAAGATTGAAGTACTGTGGTATTACTGTAACAGTGATGATAAACTTCTAACGGTAATATCTAAATAACAATGCAAAATGTTTCCGCTATAGCATTATCACTATGGCAACCAAAAGGCAATAAAGTCAAATTTTTTCTGCAGTTTTAAAAGTTCATGAAACGTCCACAAACCATATTCCACGCTCATACCATGAGGGAATCCCAAGTTATTAGGTCAAAAAAAGTCAGAATTTCTCATTAGGTCAAAATTAATCGTTTGGTCAAAATTTTCTTGCAGCAGAGTTTTTTCTCTTCGTCGATACTTTATTGAAACTACAACAACAGATATTGATATGCATTTGCAAGTGTAGTTGCAATTCTGTAGTAATAGTGGGTTTGTTGCGACTTCTGGCATAATACCGCTATTTTGCCCACTACTGGACGATTGAATAGTATGTAGCATAGGCATGGTGAGGCAAGAAACGTGGTCTTACAGTGCTTGGTTTGGTAAATGCTCAATCCATTTTGCCTATAACGTTTCAACTTCATGATATTCTCAGGTTTGACTGTACTGTAGTTATTTATGTACTTATCAATATATCATCCCCAAAGTTAAACAACCAAATATTTCAAAATTTCGAAGCATACAGTGTATGAATATGCTTCTGGGTTAACCTTAACACCTAAGGTTGAATTATTTTGCAGTTGCAAATGCAGAAAATTTATAAGTCAAAATAAAGGCAAAATTTGCAAATTATAAAGTCAAAATTTTAAGTTTTTAGGTCAAAAAATTGGTTGCCCTGATTATCACTAGCCATAACTGAGTCCAGCAGTTTTGAGACACAGCTGTTTAGCAATGGCCAGGTGTGTTTTTAATGCCCAGCTCACTTCAAAGATGGCCAAATTTGTCGAATTTTACCATGACATGGCCAATCTGACAACCCTGCTTCAGGGCATCGCTGCATATATGTGACGTGTGTTCCAGGTTGCGCAGAGTCGTCGTACCACCCTTCACCAACAGCCACCAGCCTACGTGTGTCTTTCCATAAGCTCACACGGTATAAAAATGGTAGATCAAACACAAATGAAGCAAATCGAAAAAATACCCGACCGGAAGCATGTGGAAAGGTTCAGCTCCAGTTCTCAGGTCGCTAGACAAACTATACGCGATCACAGCATAATCTGCATTCAACAATCCGACATGAATGTCTGCGTTTGTTTCACCTCTGTGTGTTTCGGCAAGCTTGTGTGAAATCACGTCTGTGAAAGTTTTTACGTATTTTTATGGTAGCTGCAATAGGCAAAGCAACAGATGCACTAAAATAGATGCGTAGTTGTTTTGTTCATGTTTTGCCATTGTTTTTTTTCAAATGAAGCAACGGTTAACATGCTGTTGTTTTTTATTCAGGTCAAGGAGAGAACGCACTTTTTTCAGCTGCGCAACGTTTCGTTTTGCGGCCATCATCCACGGAATGACAAGTACTTCGCATTCATAACGCGCCATCCCAATATCGCCACGCGCTTCGCGTGCCATGTGTTTGTTTCTGAGTCATCTACTCGGCCATTGGCTGAGTGTGTTGGTCGGGCCTTCGATTCGTTTTATCGCGAGTACATGGAATGCGCACACCCTACGGAAGATATCTACATAGAATAATACTTCCTCAAAGTTGCCGTTTTATCCTCTTGAAATATACATTGCGTTTTCAACCACTTTTGTATTGACCCTTCATACAGAAATTTCGAAAAAATTTAAACATAAGGGGAGCGATTTGCTCAGGATCAAGGGGAAAGTATGTGTTTGGCAATAAGATTTTGTTAAACCATTTAATAAAACGCGGTGTGAAGAAAGACCAGGGAAGTTAAACAAGTAAATGCAGTTAGAATTTTAGCATATTTATGTCTCGATCGGTGGACTTTCACTGTACACCAATAGAAATTAGGTTTCACTCAGAAAGAAAACTAGCGGCAACTAGTACCTTGGCATCTGCTTACACATCTGTTGTACATCATTGCAAAGGTGTGAAAAACCATCAGACACGTGACTCTTTACCAAGGACTCCCACCTTTTTTCGGTTCGTGACAAACTTGTGATGCCGTGATCAGCAGATTTTACCTTAATTGATTTAGAAGCTAGTAGCAACCTCATACGACTTTTTAGCTGGTTTTAAGTGTTTATTCAGCTTGTCTTTCGGGGTTCTAGGGGGACTTTTGGTCAAACGAGGTGGCACCCCATCAGATAGGAACCATTACTTCAGCGACCGGCACTGTAGTTTTAAAGCGCAGAACAATTTAACCTATTTTTCTTTAAATAACTATTATGCTTTGACTTGAGTTACACTTTGTAGTCGTTATATACTTTGACAATGCATCCCAACTGTAATTTTACTGTTTTTGATTCGGTATCACCTGTAAACTACCTTAAAATTTAACTTAGTTTGCCATTCATCGCGATAATATTTTTCTGTACTGTTCTTCACAATTTTCAGTTTCGAGCTTGACACTCAACAAGGTATAACTATACCATGTCGTCTTGAAAGACTGCCTTCCTACGTTCGGTTCGTTGCAGTTTAATCTTGTTTTTCATTTTCTTAAAAATCCTAAACATATTTGAATCGAACGATTTTCAAACGTATGTTTTTTTTTGCACAACGCGTTTCTTTATACTTTGCCACGCACCTACTACTTCAATTTCGGTCTTGTCACTTTTCAAGCAAGGAAATGTATCATAGAATAAAGAAAGTGAAATTCCATGTACTTGTCAACTCACCGAAAATTAACATCTTTTAAAACTGATTAAATGACACCTGGTTGGAATAACGTCTTGCTACAAGCTGGCTCCAATTTTTTGTACTTAAATCTGAAATCCTACTGATGCCTAGCGCTGTCGCGAGAGCACACTGATCCTTCCCAGTCTAAACAATTAACCTTAAAGTGGATATGCTTCTCAAGGGCAAGGGGTTACAACCTTCACTTAGCCACTTGGAGATGGTCGTTTTGTCACTGCACCAGTGGTGCACGGAGTTACTTTTTTGACCCCTGCTCCTGTTTCGATAAAGGTGACAGCAGCTCCTGTTCCGACGCTCATTGAAAATTTACAGTCCAACTACTGTTTACACTCTGCAAACTGGAAACCAAGTAATGGAATCATATGATATTCGCATTTAAACAAATTTCGTTCAACTCTTTCACGAGAGTATCCTACTTTAAGCACAATCACAATGAAACCACTACTGCTATCAATTCATTTATTGATCTGCACAAGCAAAGAACCATAGGTTACATTGCAAACACTTCACACCACCATTTTCACACAATTGGATTACCTGTCTCAGGGGAGCAACCAACTGTTCATTTCGGGGGGACAATTTTCATGAATTTTTATTCGATGACGTCATTGTGCTTAATCACCTGTGGCACAACTTTTTCGCAAACGGTCACAGATAAAGTTTTCTCTGCAGCATTTGCAAAAATGAACATTTTTCAGCATAGGCGTAGCCAGGGGGCCCACGACCCCCAGATTTTTAGCATATGTAGTCATTTTGTGCTTTGAGAGACTGTATCGTAAACAAAATAGTGTTATTTGTTCAAACATTTTTGATCTCCCCCAAAGTTTTGGGCTGGCTACTCCACTGCTTTTCAGTTTTAATCAAGGTGCAGACCGAACGATGAGGACAGAGTAAAAATTAGTAGCCTTATACAAACACTTGGTTCCGTACTGAACTAGTGCAGTCATGGCTTTAGTGTGGCAGATGTATAGGCTACTAGTAAACTTGCCTAACTTTTTGTCTTGTTTTAGCAAATTCATCAAATCCGTCATCTAGATCAGGGGTGGAGAACCTGCGGACCGCGTGAACATTTGATATGACCCGCATCACAATTTTCGTTACCAAAGTTAGAGTGCAACATCGCTTCAAAACGAAGCTCCATGATAAGCAGGACGTGCTTAGCAGGTACTTGAATAGTAAGTCAAGAGAAGTCTCTCTTCGTCATAGTTAGAAAAGGTGGAATTTTAGAATTTGATTTTGCCGCCCGCCAGCGATGATGCACAATTCACGCGGCCCATGATAATAAATAGCTTCCCCACTCCTGATCTAGATTTTTGAAACTTCAGTTGAATACATTTGCTGTGAGATCATTTCTGCAGACCATACTGCGAGTGGTGAAGTTGTCATATACTGGTATGAATGTAAGGATATATTTAATCAGTGATGCTATTGTTTCAACTGTAGATACGAGACTTCGATCGACTGTCAATTGAAGAACTCTTGAAAGGAATGCAGGCAGGAATGCAGCTTGAACTTTGTCATGAATAGTTGGGCCAGGCTCGCCACCAGGTATTGGTGGGCCTCGCCACTTTCTGCAGGACAACCTGAACAACACCTAACAACTTTGAGACCCTTGTGAAATTCGAATTTACTTGCAGTGTTAGAGCTTGGCTGTAAAACCCCATCAACGGTTAAGCACTGAACATAAAATGCAAAAATTCTTCAATAGTAGCCTATAGTAACCCCAGGCAAACGTAAAGCTAACACAATGTGAACATAAATGTTGTTTCTGCCACCAGCCATATTCTACTGGCTGCAAACTTTGCTCCACTGGTGTAATAACAATGCAGTATTGATTGTTGACGTTTCGAGAGTGTACCGTATGCCAACTCTCTTCCTCAGAAGATAAGCAAGAAACAAAATCAAAGCGTACGCACACACCGTATTTCTGAAAATTTTCAGAGTGGTACACGAATAAAAGGATAAAAAATGCCTTAGAAATACCAACATGTTGAACTATCTCCTAAGTTTTGACAGTTTCAGCATATTTGTGGTTACGAAATTTTCGATCGGAAAAGTTCAAATAAGACTTTTCTAAATGATTAGAATACCAAATTTAATCTTTATTCTTTGACAGTTTCCGCAAATGAATTTTCGGGCTCTGTTGAAGTCAGTAATAGCGTGTAAGATATCAAACCAACAGATTAACAGGTATACAGCACAAGCGACTCATTAGTACTAGGCTACACATATAAATAATGATGAACTCTGCTAAATCTTATGAGGTGCAGATATTACTCTATAAATAACAATGATAAGTCAAGAAAAGGGACTGGATCCACGTGGGTCGCATAACTTCCGTAACTTTGATAACATGATACATAAGAGAGCATACTTGTATCACTGTTCGTAGTCAAGGCTCAGCATTTCAACAAACACAATTTACAATCGCGACGGATTTGAGAAAACTCCACTGAACCAAACTTTTCAATACAGTAGGACAGTGGTGCTCAAACTTTTTGGCTCGTGGGCCACATTCGTCTTTCAGAAACCCTTCGCGGGCCACAAGAATTAATAATCTCAATAAAAATCCTCTAAAAAATCATCTTAAATGATTAAAGTGTAAAGTTTTCTTTCCAATGAAAATTGCTTCGCAGGCCACTCCAGAGAGCCTTGCGGGCCACGGTTTGAGCACCACTGCAGTAGGCTATCCTGTAGTTCCGAAAGTGAATTGAAAGTTGCGATAAAGATCAAAATCCAAATCCAATCCAAAACTGGCTGAAAAAAAATGTAAAATCCAATTCAGTCAAAATACTAGAATGCAGCAAGATTTAACTAAATCTAAGACCATGTTCATCTCTGATTTTTTGTTGTGCATGTGAAGGACAAGGAGGTATGTTTATTGCATCACGGTAAGACCAGACTTGTGACATTGACTGATAGTGCTAGAGAGAAGTAAAATAAAAGCTAAAAACTGCTTAAAATTCATTTGACTTGACACTGACTCGAGCTTGTAAACTGATAACTCAAAATGACTCGACAGTTCTTGTGACTCGACACTGACTCGACCGACCAACTCATGACTCCACTCGAAAAATCTTAGATGAGTCTGACTCGACTCTGTCTCGAATGGCTTGTGACTCGACTTGACACATGACTCGGAAAATATGACAGGGGCACATCACTGGGAGGTATATGGTTGGGGTTACATGATCAAATAAAAGCAAGGTATGTTTTCTGGTAACTGATATTGCAGCCATGATGCTGCAGCCCTGAACCAACGAAAGTGAGAGCCGAACTAGCATCCATGGGATCGGCACTCTTCGCAGCCAACAATATAGGAGTTCCACCGATCGACCAGCTTCATTTCACCTTGGGATGCTTAACTACGCACCAGTGATAGCGTGACTCGAGTCACGATTTTTGGTGACTCTGACTCGACTCGAGTCACGTTGAGAAAGATGGTGACTCGATTCGACTCGAGTCACGTT
>JGI24021J15306_10009712_pt1 | contig 11902 bp, 10 predicted proteins | sample Ectturendosymbi1_FD_15306 | JGI IMG/M metagenome (IMG submission 15306)
GACAATTTCAACATTACAGACTCTTGCAAATTTTAATTGCTTTCTTTCCTGACCTGAAAAATTGATTGGCGCAAATGATGGATGGCTGAGCAACAATNAAAGACAGAATCGGTTTTTCGTTGTTGCTGTTATTGTCGTTGATAACCTTGCAGGANTGCTGATCAGTTCATTCAAAANGTTTTTCGTGCGGTCGCCCAAGTTNACTCTACGAAGCTTGCGACTAAAGTAATCGAAATGCAGAGCTAGCACTTAAGCAAAGAAAGCGGGAAGTTGTATCTCATTCCTGTAGCTGTGGCTCTCATGGATTAAATTCTTCAACTAGGTACTAAACAGCTCGAGAGGAACTATTTAATTTTTATCGATTATCCGAATTAGATGACTTATCAACCAAGCAAATGACATGCAGTGAAATGCAATTAGAGTATGAATAACAACACATATTAGTAAACATGCATGCTCCAATAACAAAATTTTCACCTAAACCAGCAGAAGATGAACACTGTTAGACTAGAAACCTGCAAAGGTGCCAACGACTTGGAAAGATTTTGCTCCTTGCCAGCATTTTACTGCATGTGTGATTCTATGTATTTGCCCTACCGCGGGTGTGACGTAGCCGGTGTTTTGGATTTCGGGTAAAATTTTAAATGGGAAGGTTATAAGTCAAGTTTTCTGTAACATGACAGATTCTTGAAAAGCCATTGTTGTATATGATGAAAAGTTGAAGAATTTCGCTTTCGCCTTATTGAGCCCAAACAAAACCAAGCGTTCGTTTGCCTGTATCAAGCTGCAGGTCGGGTTCTCCAAGTGACATCGAGATTTGTTGGAACGCACGAACAAGCGCAGAATACCACAGTTAAGTAAAATTACGAAGATGTTTAACCAAAAATTAACAAAGCACTTCAAGACGTTTTAACATAAAACTTGGTCGTGGTCAAAACGTTGACCAGGTCAACGTAAGCTCAAAACACGTTTGCGATTAGTAAACGTCGACCAGTGTGGTAAAACGATGACACTTGGGGCGGATAAANCCCTCATCATCGAGCGTTCTGACCAACGTACTTCCGCCTTGTGCTGGTCGCTTCAGNGANGTGAAGCTACTGAATGACTGCTNTGCGATATAAATAGCAGCTCACATCAGCACGCGCAGATGTGACCCGAGGTAACCCTGTCGTAGAAACGCAGTTGTTTTATGTGGTGATCCACTTCCTTCTTTATCACGTACTTTAATTCAAGCGCCAATCCCATTTGTTCTCGCGCAAGGCTTGACGCATTTTCCCGCATGCAAGCGTGGCTCAGGGGTGGGCGTGTGAAGCGCAGGGACGGCGTAGCGTGTTTACTACCTCCGCGTAGTAAACACAAAATCTGCCGTGCATCGCGAAAATGCAGGTTATTTCGTTTGTTTCGAAAGACGCCCCCAAGACGAGAAAGCTGTAAACGTTGTACCAAACAAAACGCGGCCAGCAGTTGCGTCAGCTGCAGATTCACTCCCTGCTTTCGGGTTGCAGCATTAATTTTCTTGAAGCTTTTTGCGAGGCATTTCAGTAGGTATTCAATGCAGACAATTTAAATAATATATCAGTAATGAAGGTTGCAAGCCGTGTTGCAGTTTGTAAGTGATGAAACTTCCTTTGCCGCGTTGAGAGGCCGGTCAGTATGTAGCATTCAAAATGTGCAAAGAAAAGACTTCCTCAATGTTTCTAACAGGATAACACCCCCTTGGTCAATTTACCTCGGTCGTGAGATGTTTTCTAAACATCAGTTTCCTGTCTGCAGGAGAATATCATCCCGAGCAGTTTTCTCCATCAACTTAGCGTCTGGATTTTGTGGGGAGGGTTATGGTAAAAAATNTACACTTTGCCAAATGCTTCCACTTTCAGATCTGAGGNCAGTGATCGTATCGGCTTACTGACTTTGCATTCAGATATTTACAAGCTTGTTTTCTACTGTAGGTGTGAGGCTTGCACATACGACTTTTANTGTNACTGGCAATTCATCAACAGATATCGTGAATAAGTCGANATTCGANCGTACAGCAACTGCGAAAGCGAAACAGTCAGTAAGCAGGTCAACACATCTCGCTTGCTACGTCTCTATTGGGTTTGATACCGATTCATCAAGCTGTGAACAATATATTGTATTTTNAACACCTGCAAACTCTTTAACAGCAGTCTAACAATCTGAGNAAATGAACCGGACTTCGGTTTCGTTTCGGAATNCTGTTTCGCTTTCCATTCACGTCCAGAAACAACGTCTGGTGTTGCTTTGCTGGGCTGCAAAGCACGCACTACCGTTCCTAGGATTGAAATATTGCGACGGTTTCCAAAGGTTGCGACCCGACTGCGAGAAGACGTCATGGATTGCAAATCGCGCGCCCGACAGCAGCAATCAGCATTCCCCCCCAGGGCCAGGGAAGTTTTGCTGTGACAGCGTTAGTAGCGATTTCAGCGCTCAGACTTGTTTTGAGATATTAAGGTAAGGATGCAGTTTTCGTTTCAGCAGCTGATCTACCATTTTAGCGTCGATGTCTGTGACGTCGTAGCGGATCGTGAAGAAGCCAGTACGATTTAAGGCTGCGTTCTTGGCAGCATCAATGGTAGTCGTAACACGTTTTTGACCTGGACACACTTTTTCGGAAACGCGTCTGCGGCTATAGCAGAGCTTCTGTTGTGGCTGTATGTTTTTGGCGATGCGGTCAAGAGGTAATTTTTTTCATCAGTGAAAAGCACACTTCGCAAGGACTTCTTTTTTCGTGTTTGTAAACATCGTTGCGTTCCTTTCCTGGATTCGTGCGCTGCTCACAAAGCTCCCAAACAAAGATTCACACGTTCGGCTGAAAAAGCCCAAACTCGTAAAAGAGCGATTTCAGCCAAGGCCTCCTGCACAAACACGTTTCTCTAGTAGGCCTTGTTTCAGCCCAACTCCAGCCAGAGTTGTTCAATTCCATGAATATCGATATTGCGTTTGTCTCTGCGTGGCCTCATTGTTTATTTATTTAGAGATGAGCGTGGTGTGTGCGCGTTCGGCCGAACGTTGATACAGCCGTCAGTGGCGTAGCTTTTATCGACAGCAGTAATAAAACACGCTGTAACTTCGCGGCNAGCTTGTCAGGAATTTGCCTGCTTGGCTCCGCTTTCATCCTTTTGCGACGATTCAAACTCGCACATCTCTGCCNTTCAATAGTTGTAAGCCACAGTAATGACGCAGGCAAGTGATCGACAGCTGCCATAATTCCCGGACNGCGGGCTCAGCTTTCGTGGGATGTCGTTGATACCTCAGACAACCCTGTGTTCCGTTGCAGCGTACGGTTCCGCTCTCCTGTTGCGAAGCAGGTCTGCAAAGTAGTGTTTGTTGTCTAAGATTCGCAGCCGAAACAAACATGCAGCTCGCTTTCGGTTTCGTTGGCTGTAGTGGCCGCTAAAGCTGCGTTCAGCACGATTTGTTGGACATTTGCCTCAAACAGGGCCATGTTTGATTGGAGAGGAAGTTGTTGATAGGTGTTTCAAGGCACGTTCTCAGATGCTGTTGACAAAAGGAGCTAAGCGTTTTGAAATTGAAGCATTTCGAGACGATTCGAGGCGTAACTTTGCTCGGCGTGAGAGGCGCTGACTGACCTTTCATAATTTTGTAGGAAGATCGCAAATTGGTGCGTTGATGCTATTTTAAGTGCGTCTAGCTTTTGCGATAAGATCAATATCGCTTTATCATATGCGGGCAAATGTCAATTCAACCGCCAGTTTGACGGTAGCTATATGTTGCATCTTTCAGGTCTATGTCCTCGTTTGCTGTAGTCAACGTATTTTCTGTCGTGAGCATTGTAGTAAAAAACTGTAACGCCCGGAGCAGATACTTTTCAACGCTTGTGTGCCAGCCCTGCTATGTTAACCAGTGGTTGAAAGCCACCGTTGAGATCAAGCTCCCGCTCGGCTGTCCAGGCAAGTTTCTTGGAGTAAATATATAGTTGCAACTGCAGGTGCTGTGCAACTGAGGGCGGTAAAACAAAATTAGGTTAAAGTAAGAAAGCAATGCATTCGTTTGGGAAGGATTTGCTGACCAACAGGAATTTTCGAATGCTATAAAAGTCAAAGAGAGGAACGATTTCCGTGGCACAGCTCAGATAAAATTTATAAACAAGAATTCGCGTCAGTCACGTTTTGATCTTCGCAAAGCGAGAGGTCTACGTTGACTTATGCGCAGCATTCCACTGGCGTTGGGAAAGAAAGCTCCTGAATTGGTCATGTTCAGCAATTACATTATGTTTACTTAGTGCCTCCACTAGAGTGTGTGAGTTGCAGCATGCTTTTTGGACCAACTTTTTCGACTGAAGAAAGTGAACGTTGATAGACAAGGTGTTAATGGGTCTCGCAGAATTGATTTCGGTGTGAATTATGCACTCCCAGCTACAGACATTTCCAAGCGGGAGCTGTTTACAAATGTTATTCTGCACATTTGCAAGATCGACTATTTAGAACAGGGGTGCTGCACAAGTCATGCGGCCCGTAACAGTGCAGGTTCCCCATCCCTGATTTAGAAGTTCGGACTCTAAGTAAACATGGGCTGTCCATCGCGATGGTGGAACTGATTCAGGTGAGGTGCGGCAAAGATCAATTAGTCAATCGCTTCTTTCTTGATTTCGAAGAAATGATTTCGTTGTCTTAATGTATTGATAGCTAGCGGCAACCATTGCTTCTTTTGTTACTCAGTAATTAAAAGACAAGCCGTTACTTTGAACGTACCTGCGGGCGAGCAGTGTGCTGCGATTTCATCAGACGACGCAGAGTTGCTTGTGAGCAGATAACGCGTTGCGCGAGTGGAAAATCGAACACGGAGCGCGGTCAATTTTACGCATCGCCTGCTGTGAAACTTCCATTCGTCGTAGCTTCATGGTTCGTTTGCGATTGGCCAGGTCGTTGTGCGACTGTGGTGATGAAGAGCAGTCGCTATTTCTTAAAGCCACTGGGCTTACAGTACGTGTTTGTCAAAGCAAGCGCTTGGAACAGCTGAAAAGGGCAGTTGATCAATTGTCAGTCAGACTGTTTGCACGAGAGGGTGGCAGCCCTTATTCCATAGCACGACAGCCAGAGAAAAGGAATGGCAGGACGGCATGTACAATGTTGAACACACGAGTTGCAACCAGTAATATGGCTGAGATATGTGCGCAAAAATGTGGACCATATTTACATTGCAACTACACTGCGCATCTGACGTCTCTGCGCACTGCCTCGCTCTAATCTCCACGTCATTTTGAGGCTTTTTCTTACGTGCAACTTTTTTTCAGTTAAATGGGAACTTCCAATCGTGTTTTCCTCTTTGTACCAAGCAGAGGGCGTTGCCTTGTCACAGTCATGACGCAGTGATCTGTCTTTCTTTCTCAGCACTCTGCAGTTTCGATTACTTTATACTGAACCTTTTATGGCAGCGATTTTTTTCTCTTATGGCGGCAATTTCACGAAAATGTAATGTTCAGTTTAGGACAATTCGCGTGGCACTGCGTCCACAGGTTGAAATGTGGTTGTCGAGTATTCGCGTAGTAGCGTGTATTGCGTTGGTTGCCGGGACGCATTCACAGTTTCATGTGCGAAGTGTAAACATGAAACAACTTCCTTCAACGATGCCGGTGAACTCGGCTGCGTTTGGACATAAAGCCGTAGCGGTTTGGTCAAGAAAGTTATTTCCTGTTTGATGGCTTGTGTTTACTCAAGGTGTAACGTGAAGTTTTATGATCTAAGCCAGTAATAAATTGCCGCTTTACCGAGCGCTTGTAGTGTTGCTGCACGACGAAGTTGCGCAAGATCAAGCGGAAGCGTAGGCAACCGATTGCCCCGCGAGAATAATCGAGGCTTAAAAGAGTGATTTGAAAAACAAAACTCCAGGTTTATGCTGCATAGGCCTCCTACCTGGGGTTCAGGTTTTCTACAAACGGCCTCCGTGCAGTGGCCCGTTTCGGCGACAGACCTCGTTTTGAGGCAGCTGCTCAGCAACTGACGCATCTCTGCTGAGAGGCCACGCGACCGTATATGGATGAATGTTTGGGTTTAGTAAGCGGGTCGAACATGGACATGTCTGATGTGATGCACAGAGAACCTTTGCCCACGTAATGGAACTTGATTCTCGCTGGTTGACGTTTTCCCGTGACTGGGAGCCAGTTCTGTAGTCGTAAATACAAGACTGATCGCCGTGCTTGAATTTTTCGAAAAGCAAACAGTTTTTTTTTAACAAGACTTGCGTTTATGACGTTGGTGTGTGTGTGAATGACGTGTGTTTTTCATCAAACGTCCATGCCACTTGTTTTGCTCCACCCACCATCACTCGTTGACTGAATGAGGCAGACGTAGTAGCGACCCATGCCGGAAGAGAAGCGATTTACTGTAAACTCATTGCAGGCACTGGAGCAGTTGACATGTCAGTCAGGTTGGCGAAAAGTTTTAGACCAGTGATTCTCAGCGTGGTCCAGTTGGACCACCGGTGGTGCACAGAGTTCCATAAATCCTTGACAAAACGTCCCTGAAAATTGTAACATTTACTGTAGAATGCGACATACAGTATCTCACTTGGCTTAACTCCTGTAGAATGAATTATGTAAGGCGTCATCATAGCAAAGTGGTCCATGGATAAGATGGTCAATCGGTTAAAATAGGTTGTGAACCATGATTTAGACTTTTTACCACTGGCCAGTTGCTGGCACGAACCCAAGCGGAACGCGAATTGCGAAAAAGAACAGTTATTTGAACGTCGTTTAGTAGATTTTGTATTTATGTGGCACCTACCTTGTCATCTTCAGCTCCTCAATATGTATTGCCCCGAAAAATCAGGTCTAACCAAGATATTTTCTTTTGATATTAATTCTCGCAAAGTGATAAAAATTACCAACAAGTCTTACCATCACCACTGCTGGTAAGATGGCCGTTATTTTTATCAGAAGGCAGAAGCAAGAATTTTTTGCCACTTGATTGAATCTCCAAACAAGTAGCCTTAAAAACCTAGTTTCGTCCAGTGATTCACGAACATTTTTGGCAGCGCGGCCGCCAAAATAATCGTACTTAACTAGTAATCTCGTTTGTGAAAACTCGTATATCAAGTTTTGCAAATTTCGCGCTTCTGCAACACCTGTTTGGAGGCAATGGTTTAGACCCAATTTTCATTCCAGGGTTGGTGAAAATGAGTGCATCATAACCCTCGTGCTATTTTGTAAATGCGACTTCGTGTGCCTGCGCATGAAGTTTTCACAACTTCAACGTGTTATTCGTCTGAAGATTTTCAGTCCGTGAATCCTTTCCGTCGAACTGGCTGTATTTTCGAGCGATAAAAATTATATTCTTGCTCATCTCAACACCCACGCAGAGACGTGGGCGGGACGTGGTTATATTTTACGTGACATGGAAGCGTGCGTTTTATGTTTTGCTGCGGCAGCTTCTAAAGCCAATGTTTACTGACTTGTGTTGGGAGGCAAAGGCGTTTTTGTGTCACGCTGACAGTCTTGTCAGTCACGAGCTGTCCGACAACAGCATGCAGTACTGCCTCCCAGGCGGTCACGGTCTATTGCGGATATCGGTTGCAGCATTCAGTTTGCAGGCATAAGGAAGAGCAGTGAGGCGTTGCGTCACGGCTGTTGACGTCAGACATTTCAGCGTTTTGATCGTTGCGGCGAAAGAGCGCAGCAGGGAAAGAACAAATGTGGGCGACAATCCCGGCCGTTAGTCACTGACTGCAACAAAGCAGTAAAGATGCACACTGTGTTGTGGCGAGACAAAGAGTGTGCAAGCACCGGCTGCCTCCCGTAATGTCCGTAACGGTTCTGAGCTGGTTGCTTTGCAAGTATTGGTGGAATGACGGCTGCAAGACGTAGGATTAACTTCCGACCACACCATAAACGACGTTTGGTTTCCCCTGACCCGGGCACATTGATCAACCACCGAACGAAACAACGATGCTGACAATGTCGTTAAATTTATGATGCCTCGCTGGCATATGGATACGTACTGATCACTTTACAGGCAGCGCTCCTACGATGCTCGTAACAACCAATGAGGCGCTGATTTTCCTGTTATTGTCCCAGCAGCCAAGCGGTGAATCCGAGTGACAGTGCGAGAGCGACGTGGCTTCGCAGTTGTGCCAGGACTGCAATGTATTGTCTACGTGTTGTGGATCGATGTCACATACAGTGCAAAGCAGTAGTAGCTGTAAGATTGAGAGCAGTGTTTCGATGGTGCGTCAAGACGGTGTGGTGCGATGCGAAGGCAAAAAATTGTGCAAATGCGCGCGCGTTTCTGGGATGTCTTCAGCAGTCAATTTGAATAATCCCTGGTGCTTCCCTTTGCCTTCGTGCGAAGGTCTCTGCTGCGCGCGAGTATCCCATTCGCCTTAAAGCGGCTGGTTTTGTGCAGAGGAAACATGCGTCCCTTGGCTGATTTGCTGGAATNTACCGCTTGAATGTTCATTCTGCTGCTGTGCAGTTACACAACCCCTTTTTGTGACCTGAGCGATACATACAAATCGCGTGAGTGCTGAGAAAACGGCCTCTGAAAGTGTGGGAACAAGCAAATTGTCAGCAGCCGTAAATAAGAGTTCTGTTTTCACCGTGAACAGCGGATGAGGAAGGGACAAGAAAGAGCTTGTTTGCGCCTCAAAGCAACGTGGGTTGTTGCGGACTTGCAGGTCGGCACTTCAGTAACACGCTTTTGGATAATCCTTGTGGATTCGTCTTCCCATAAGACATGAATGCAAGAGACTGCATATAATTTTGGGTGCTGGGCTCTATACAACCTGCCGTGGCGAGCGAGTGTTAGTGGTTATCAGGTACGATGCAACATTCCTACCTTTTGAGGCCTTATTATTGAGAAAAAGTGTGTGCCTGTTTCTTAAAAGATGCAGAAAGTCGAACAACTTTACTGTCTAAATCTGTTTATCATGGAGCTTCGTTCTGACGCAATGTTGTGTGTTCTAACTCCCATCAAATGTTCGCACGATCCGCAGGTTCCCCTCCTGGTTTATAGCTTATTCGTCTTTATTCTTTGAACACTACAACCGCATTTTACTTAGTGACTGAGTGCTCAGACGTTACAGTGTTTGTTCATTTGAGGGCGTATGCATGCCACAACGCATCGTACTTTACCTGGCCTTGACCAGGTTGGACTCAGCGTCCTATGGAAGTAGTGTTGTACGAAGTGCTACGGGTTAACGAACAATAGTGTTAAAGGTCTGTAACCTTGTGGTTCTGTCTTCAATGCCGTTGAAAGACGTTCTGTTGTGTCTATTTGTATCAATCTGCGTTGTGCAGACAGTGTGTTCTTGTACTGTGGATTTCGTGTCTGTTTCAAAATTAAATTTTCTGGTTGAGCTCCTACACAGCAGTGCCGATCTTTCTACGTACCTGACGTAGCGAGTAGAGATTACCGAGTCAGGTTCAGGAGGTCGGAAGTTTTCAAATTTATAAATGGGTTTCACGTTTTGTCTGCATGCGCAATGAAGTTACTTATTTATCAATGAGCAACGCAGGTGGTTTATAATAAACTGCTGACTGAGCTAGTGAGGGTGACTGACCAGGTTACTTCCTTGCCAAATCGGACCACTTGCTATTCTTAATTTCTGGCACTGGCGTTTACAACAAAGTCAAATACTTCCAGTGCTGCAAGTAGCCGGTCTACGCCGGTTCAATGAGAAAAGAGCTTCGACTTTGAGACCTTGCAGAGACATCAACTTTCGGCGTTTGGGGGCATCGCTTCCTTCGTTCCCATAGGCGTAGCCAGGGGGGCCATGCCCCCAAATTTTTAGAAAATATAGTCATTTTGTGCTTTGCGAGATGTTTTCCTAACAAAATAGTGCTATTCGCCTAAAATCAAACATCTTTTCCCCCACATTTCCCCCCAATTTTTGGGCTGGTTACGCCACTGCTCGTTCCCCCCTTGTTACGCCCCTGGCTGTACCTTCCTGTCCACCACAGCGTTTTTAACGGATTGTGCGCTGCATTGGTCCGAGCATTTGAATTGTGACGTTCAGCGCGTGCGGCTGGGACTTCCAACGAGAGGTCACCTCCTCAAGCTCAATTTCCATGGGGCGCTCCTTGAAATGTAGCAACAGTTACAAAAATCGTTTCCGTGGTTTGGCTGTCCTCCTCAACATCGTGTTTGAGATTTGCGGTTTGTTGCGCCATATTTGCTTATGTTGTTTTATCTTCCTGGGTTCGTGCTCCACACAACACCCGAGGTCGTGGAGCTGCTGGATGAGGTTAAAAGAGAATGCAAGTGTAGAATGAGTGGGACACCGTATTGGTTTGATGATAAACCACTGATCTTGTTTTTGTTCATATGTTATCATTTTATGCGGATTATACGCAAGTTGAATAATGCGTGGATCACATTTTGTAAACTGAGTTTGACAAATGTCTGCGTTGTTGGGCAGGTTTCGCTGAGCTAACCTGCCGTACACTAAAATTCCGTCAGTGGACTGCTGTAAGATACTAGAGAATTTTCAGCTTTCCTGAACTAGCAATTCCGGGCAGATTTCCTCATTGAAATACTTGGGCCAGCCATGGTATTCAGCACAATCTCTTCAGGAAGGTATCCTCGCTTGCTGCTACGCTGGTGATTTGCTCTTATGTAGTACTGTGAGCTCACAGTGGAGTCTGAGAACCAGTGATTCCTAATCCAGGCGCCCTTTTCACCGACCAGTGTTGCCACCTTACGGTTTTCCCGCGAATTTTGACTTGTTTTTTGTCCATTTGCGGTTTTTTTTGAAGGCTTGCAGGTTGCTTGTGTTTGGTATTGTTTTGATTAAAATTTACTTGTATTTTGGAGATTTCTGTATTTCGCATTGCTTTTTTATCAAATTTCATGGCCATTCTGCTCTTTCAATTCACTGAAACGAAATTTGGGCGTGTTTTTGTGTAAATTTGCTCATTTTGGGCTTGTTTTTTCGAATTTGCCTAACCTGCTGGTTTCGTGGTTTTTTGAACTTTCCTACCAAACGCGCGTTGGGCTTGTTTTTCCGTTAAATTAGCCATTTTAGGCTTGTTTTTCAAATTTGCTTGCTTGTTCTTGAAAAATAACCTGGCAACACTGTCACCGACTACAGCGAATAGATGCTTCCCTGCCATTGCCTTCTAATTACAATGCTATGCTTCACCATGTCTGTCATACGTTATTTTGCCGGCATTTGAAGCAACAGGGACCTGGTCAGTGGGTAAAGGTGGCACCGGGCTCCTAGTCTACTTGATTTCCATCAATGGAAATGTTTTTTTAGCTTTTCGTAGAACGCTGCTCCCGGTTTTCTGTCTCAACATTGAACTTTTCGACCTGATAACTAAATTGGTCTGTTAAATTTACCTTGAGGCTATGCAGCAATGGCGTCATTCACGCGTTTGGTTGGTCATGAGACAACGTGCTCGTGTCATGCTAGGTTAGTAGCGCCAGTTCTACTTGCGCAAGAAGCGTCAAAATCGATGCATGCACGTTTACTACCGTGTACTGTTCATTTGTTAGTTACGAAGAAGTTGAGGTTGCGATTGCATTACAGAATTGATACGAGGTCAGTTGAGCACGAGACCGAACTCCTATTATTGCTTGGTGTGCGAGCTTGCACCCTCTATTTTTGTGTCTTTGAAAATTAAATTCATAACAATAAACGCAGGCCCGAACTTGGCGGTTGAGTAAACTTCCCGTGTGGTGTACAGTTTCACAGGAAGATGCTGATGGGAGCAGCTCAAGGACAGGTTTCTGTGGAACGGACGAAAATTACCACCACAGCACAACCCAGTCCGCATCACCACGCCATTTGTGTCACGCTCTCAGTGGAGTCGGAAGCCATTGATCCTAGTGCCGTTCAGGGCTGCCAGGTCCAAGTGAACAAAAAATGCCAAATCGCTTCAAAAAATGCCAAACAGGGTGAATGTTGTTGGTTTTGATATTAC
>JGI24021J15306_10009716_pt1 | contig 11898 bp, 7 predicted proteins | sample Ectturendosymbi1_FD_15306 | JGI IMG/M metagenome (IMG submission 15306)
CTTGCACTTAGACTCAGCCTGTAACCAAAAGCGTGAGCTAATTTTGGATGGAGTGATTTAGTGATCACAAATACAATAATAACCTTGTACGAGTTCAATTCGAAAGTAGAAAGGCAATTTATACTTTTTACAGATAGTGTTAGGTGCCAACAAGAATAAGTTACCTAAAGGGAGTCGAAAATATTACTGAAAACAGAAGTGTGTTTCAGAACGCACTTTAGGTTGAGCAGCGCCAAGGAAATCCAAGTAAAGAGAGATGGTAGAGCCAATGGACGACTGCAAGTGTCACGGCTAAGTTCAAAAACTTTTAAAATGTGCAGACGAAATTCAATCATGCACTGCTCCCAACTCAAAATTTACTTAAAATGTGGTAGAGTATTAATGGATTGATTGATCAAAGGACACTAAAGCGTTTAGAAGTATTCTTCTAAGTTTAGGCAATGTGGTGCACTGGGATAATGGTAAAGAGAGTTTGTACGCATGCTGCTGCACACAGAAGGTGGCTGTCAAAGGGTGTCATATATACAATATCTCGGCTGTCACAATCCACAGATATCTTCACGAAGTTCAGTGAAGTTAATTTGCAATTGCAAGGGAATGGTGTTAACGTCATTAAAGCCAAATCAACAATCTTCACTTTGTTGTCCAAGTTTAATGCTGTTCAAACGAAATCCAAGCCCATCATGAACTCTGACAGTTTGCAAGTCATTACCTCTAACTGTTTCCAACTGCTAAATGAGTTAATTTACTAAATTAAGTTTTATAATGAAATGCATCTTTGCGCTCATTCTTGTTTTAATCATTTTCAAACATACCAAATATACAATACGAAAAAATTGTGTTGATATGTGTCCTCGGCATGGTCGGGGGGCGATAGAAACTTGTTTGTCAGAAAAGGGGGCTTAACCAAAAAAGATTGAGAAACACTGATCTGAAAGAAACCGATTCGACTCAATAGATCAAGACATTAACGTTGCGAAACTGGTCAATGCAAGCAACTCAATCACAGTCAGGGGATGCCAAGCACAAATTTAGTGAAGTGGCGTTGCAGACTCTTCAAGTTTAGACCTGTGTTGAATGACTTCAATCCGATCTAGAATTCTGAAGTCTTGTGAGGAACTTTCAACCTGCTGTCTCATTAGCATTTGTTTTTCTGTGGTTATCTATGCAGTAACCTGTGGCCAAATGGGGATATTGGTACAACAGGAACCGGATTGTCAATTAACTTAGTAACAGAGGTGAAGGTTTCGTCTAACATCTTCAGGGATAAACGCCTTGCTACACAACAGTGATAGCGTGTCGCGAGCCAATAACTCGACTAGAGTCATGACTTTCACTGAGTAACTCGATACGACTCAAGTCACAGTGAATGACTCGGGACTGGAGTCATAGTCATTTTTAGAAATTCTAGAAACGTCTGTAGCTCTTAGGTATTGGACAGAACTTTCAAATGCATAGGCCTATTATTTCTCATTTTTTTAATGAAATGAGTCAAGTGAAATCTATTTGTGTGAACGTTTTGGTATTTAGAAGGGAAACAACAAATGGAAAACCTGTAATTTCATTTGACTTGACATTCACTCGAGCTTGCAAACCAATGACTCGATAGTTTTTTGACACACGACTCTGACTCGACTCCACCAACTGATGACATGACTCTGACTCGGAAAAGATTCAGATAACTCCGACTTGACTCGTAATTATGACTCGGGCGCATCACTGCTGCACGAACATGTTTTTTGAGATCTCAAAGGCATGGGCGTTGGAAGGATTTTTTCCAGGGGGCCAAGAGTGGATTTTTCCAGGGGTAGCCAAAAAGACTTTTCCAGGGGTAGCCAAAAAGACTTTTCCAGGTAGTGGCAAAAGTGAAATTTCATTTTACCCACTCGAAACCAAGAAAACAACCTTTTTGCTGAAACTTTAGTAGAAAAATGTCAAATTTCAAAATGAAAGGGGGCCAAATTCCCTGCCCCCTTTCCGATGCCCATGCTCAAAAGTAGTTGCTTGAAATGGGAAGATGTAGTTAGAAAAGCCTCCGTGAGAATTGTTTCAGCAAGAAACTGCAAAGATTGGAATCACTGTATGTTGCAATTGCTAAAATTTAGATAATATTTTAGAAACACTTAATGGTTTTTCTAATAATCTAGGTGGACTGGCTAGAGAACAACTGCAATGCAAACAATAGGATTTGGTTTTAATGAAACACGAGGAAAATATGTGAAAAGAAGGCCTACAGAAGAGGTCAAAGTGCTTGTATTATTGTATGAGGCTTTCTTCAACTNCTGCGCTCTTTGACGTAAGCAGCTCTTAAAGTGGATTGTGCACTGCCTATCAGATGACTGGCATAGGTCCCGACACCCCGAAGTTGTGGTGAAACAGATAACTTCGCGGCAGTTTTATTAAGTAAGATGATTTGCAGGATTGCCCTATGCAAATTTTTTCAACATATCCGACAACAAACGACCTAAGTAGAAGAATCACCTGCAAAAAAACAATTTAGTGTACGCTAAAACGCAACAGGTATACATTGCATAATTCACAATGGCCATTCTCTTTGCTATGGCAAACGGGTATTGTAAAATTTGCAATGCATGATTTGTTGCTTTCAGAATTCTGCACGTTAATTTTCTTTGTGGTTGCAGGTCAGTTAGAGGCAAAGGAAAGACGTCTCACATCGGCTTGTTGAGAATGTTGAATCATGCTCATGAGAGTGGTTCACGTGAGCGAGAGAAAGCTGATGCCAAAACTGATCCACCACATGTGGTTCTCAGAAAGACAAAACCAATACAAATGAACCAGATTTTGCCTACTGTAAAAGGAGCAACTGCAGGTACTAGCGCAAGCGCGTAGCTATGAACAATCTGAGGGCAAGGCTTGTCTACTCGAAAATGATGGACTTCTCGCTTTCGAGACAATATTCGCTCAACGTTTGAATACTTGCCGTCCAAAATTTTGATGAAGTATTGCGTCTTTCGCCAAGACTGGCTACGTACTAGAAAGAGTGCAAATGATACATGTACTAGAAAGAGTGCAAATGATAAGCATTTCCCCACCATGGCGAATAGTCCGCGGCTACTGCGAAAGTGGAAGCTTCCTGAATTGTTTATAAATGGGAAAGATTGATCTGAGAGCGAAGTGGTCCTACAGATCAGCGGTTCAGCCGCTGTAAGGGCNCCATTCAAATGTGACGTTGGGTTGTGACCACGGCCATTTAAGTTGCAGTCGCAACTGATTGATTGCCAAACCATGACGCAACACGCAAGCTTTTCGAAAAGGCTCCCAAATTAACATCTGGGTCTTGCGCGTAATGACGGCGGAAAGTCGCGTTTTTTGACAAATTTCGATTGTTTCGGAGTGTGGAAACTCGAATATGTCGTCAAATAGTTTCAGTTGTTGTCACACAAATTTGAGGTAATTGAAGCTCATACCTGTACATTCATTTTCACATTCGATTTTCTTCTGGGAAGTGTCGCTGGAGCAGCAGCCCTNGGAAAACCCNAAATANATCANGGTCAACAGAAATCTCAGATTGTTCTGCTGGCACCACATGAAGAGGAGGGCTGAGATGTAGTCAAGCCAGCTGGTCCTTGTCAGATTCTGGACCACTTTTTCGTTTGTGTAGCCAGCAGGAAGTGCCTCGCCAANCTTGCCTGGGACATTCTGGACACGTGGCCGAACCAAAACAGCTGGGATCTCTCAATTCAAAGAAGTGGCACGATGCTGAGGGCTTTACGAATCTCACATCTGCGCACTTTTGCCACACCGCAAACTTTTCGCAAAAATCCCATCTCAGGCGCTTCCACTTAAGATAACATTATTTTGTCATACCCATTCCCATAGGCATTGGCGTCCGCAAGTGGGCAAAACGTGCATTCCCATTCCTGGAAGTTGGGACTAAGAACCAAAAATTCCTAGAAAACTTAACGTCAGCAATTTAATTCCTATTAGGCGTTTCGCCGCATGGGACTATTGATTGTTGAACGCAGACATCTTTTGGCAAATAATGCAGCAAAACAGTGACTGTTGATAGGCTGATAGCGGTAGTTTTATACTGTGTGGAAAGAAGCATAGACCACTGTAGTGATAGCATGTTTTAAAAACAAAAAGAAGAAACAACACTACAAATCTCCTGAGTTTAGATCTAAAGTCATTTTACTTTACACACCCGACTTGGGAGAGACATTGAAACGAATTCTGGAGAGACATCGTATACAAACTTTAATTAAACTAAGTACAGTCCTATCTTCAGGAAATGATACCGTACCCGCCAGCAAACGTCGAGGCGTCCTCTATATGAAATTTCATGTGGAGTTGTGAACACAAATACATGGGAGAAACGAAACGAAGCACTCGACTGAAAGAACACCACAGGGACACCTTACCTATAGATATTCTTAAAAATCCAGAAAAAAAACAGCCTTAACAAAACATGCAGCCCAAAGTAGCGTTGGTTTCAACCAGGGGGGATCCCGCCAGTAAGGTTAAAAGGGGAGCGATTTTAGTAATATTTGGTAGTCATGTCTCATTGTGGGTTCACTACTGTAAGAGAGATGAAGTATACTTCACAACACTAATGTGACAAAACAATAGACGAAAGAACGGCCTGATTTGGGGAATGTTGTTTTCCGAATTGTAAAAAGTAATGTTCAATTGAGTTACTTTTGTAGGTTTTAAGGAGGGCGATCGCCCCAATCGCACCCCTGAATCCGCCCCTGGTTTCAACTGTTTGAAGCCCATGTTCTGCATCACGTAAATAGCTACCTTAAACGCATGTTTTAGTTTAGAATCTTTGTATATTAATTGAAAAACTAACACTATGAATGATAAAACGCAAATTTCCCTGCTACAATATTTATCATAATGTATCAAAACATGAGTGAAACTTATCCGTTACCTGACTTCATGGAGTTTGTCATCTTACTGACCGCTTCAGCGCCTGCAGATTTGCAAACTCACCAGTCAAATTTATCACATTATTGGATAGCTATGTATCGCACACTTTCACGTTATTTACTGGTTTACTTAGTCACGTTTTGTGCATTTCTGTGCAGGTTTTATTGTATTTACTGCGTTGTTATCTACATTGTCATCTTCCAGCGTTTTCATTTTACAATTCCACGTTTTCTGTCAGGAGATCTGTAGTGTTGTATCTTCTTTTTGTTTCAAAACATACTGTCACCCACAGTGGCCTATGCGGCTGACTGACTGGTTAGTGACTGTGATGGAAGTACTGGATCAGGTTTGAATAATTATAACGTAAGCAGGGTTGAAGTGGGGCGGGAACGCGTGGGAACGGCGTCCCCGCGCCTTTTTTTGAGCACTACAACCCTGAACGTAAGTACGAGTTGAGACCAATATAGAAGAGGTCGATCTACGTAAAGGTACGTACGAAACAGTTTTATTTGCTATATTGTTTTAAAATAGATAATACAGCTTTCAATCAGCATTTAGAATGGATTTTAGTCACTGAAAGTGACTAGTAGCCATGAAACACACAGTTGAGCAGATGAGAATATGAGCAATTTTTCTCAGATTTTTCTTGACTCTGCGTTATGAAGTATAGAGTACGGATTCTTTTTTTATGTTATCAAACAATGTAAATATTTTCAAACCCAATAGAGGTGTTATTAGTTAATTTATAAGTTTTTTTTCAATGATATTCTTAAGTTTTCCTATCATGTGAGGGCGGTCGGCATTTTGTGTTTATATACAATTATGTCGTCATAGACGATAATTGCCTGTAACAATCAAAATGACGTATTAGCTAGGTGCGGGTAGGTAAGTAGGCTTAGTGCACAAGTTCTTTGCGATGCTGGAAATGTAATAAAATGTTACATAAAAATACTTGTTTTTTTTGCACAAATCCTACATTTAAGGTGCAATAATAAACAAACTTTACATGTATGTAGTACAATTGTAATATATCACCTTTAGTAGCAAAATATTTTGTATTTAGTAACTGTTAAATGACCAGTGACATAGGCTACTGATAGACTTGTCAGCATTTGTACACTGCGCTCAAGAAAGTTTCATTCAGGATTTTGTTTGACTACTCTTGCAAGAGGTTTGTGGCTTGGCTTGTCAGATGTGTTTTGCAAAAATATGTTTTGCAAAACCATTTTGTCAATAATGACAGATATAGCCTGTTCTAAGCGCGTATGTAATGGCACCGGTTTCTTCAGTATCATTTTTTATGAAAAAGAACGCTTTTTTGACAATGCATTGTTTGTGTTGATTTCTTTTCGATTTCATGAAACTCTCACAACGCTTGGTTTGAAAATTTTTAAATAGTGCTTGAACGTATGCTTCGTAAGCATAGTCATGCTAAGCATTAGCAAACTGACCTACTTTGAATTAAAAAATATATCTGCAGAGCTTGTTGTGAACAGAGGCGTTTTTTCAAACTCTCAGAAAAGAAAGCACATTAGAAAAGTTCCATTTTACATGTGGTATATCACATTCTGAAAAGAGCATCTTTCCGCACAATTTGATGTTTTCTTTTCTACGGTAGTATTTCCTGTATGAACACCATAGTACAACTGATAAGTTCTTGCGTGTGACATTCACTTCAGTCTGCAAAAACATTTTCTAGCTCAGCTGAACATCTTCAAAAATTTCTCATTACCTTCTGGAAGCCTAAGACTGCCTGAGAGATGACCTACCGGTTGATTGCCTGGCTCTTGGGCCAATTATCGTCCGCCGACCAAATATGTGTTAGTTCAATGCAGCTAACGTGATCGCGAAAATAATGTAGCCTATTTGCTATTATTTTTGGAAGGATTAATATTCTCCATACCACTGCNAACGACAAAAATCTTATCGAAAAACTAAGAGAAATCAGGGGTAAGCCAAGTTGTTGTCGTTATTAGTGAACACTGCGCATTCAAACACAGCCTATCCATAGCTTTGCCATTGGCGATAGTAACAATCATTGAGCTAAAAACTTTCTCCAAGAGTTAATTTTTGTACATTTAATCACATTCGCGATGAAAACCGCTTTGTAGGAAAAAAATTTAAGAAAACATTGAATCAACGAAAATTTCTAAGACTAAATATTATTTCTCAATCTCTGTTTTTACGCAGTGGAGTATACAAGGTTCGCTAGTCTCTACAAAGTCACTCTGTTCAGGTTCATTTCTATGGTTTTCTTGCATTCTTCTGCAATAGCCTGCAGTTCGGACAACAACCCTTCCTGCGCTGGTTTCACGTTAATTGCCAAAAACATGCTCATACAGATCACGTTAAGACGAAGGAGTATGGTAAGTATGACTAACCAAACGAACAGAGAAAACAAAGAGAAAGTGATTATATTGTTAACATTTTAATGTGCTAACCCCCTGGAAAAATCTGATGGATTTCAATTACCCATTTTCATAAAATAAAAATTTACAGCTTGCGATCAATTAATAATAAAACAACACAAAAATTACGTCATAATTTGCATTCACATGTCCACTAAAATGTAATCAATGGGAAAGCTGATACTGTTTCATTCCTATCAAGCGGTCAAACCTAATCAGGGACGCTTGTAAAACCAAACTTCAGAAAAACGTTTTGCAGCTGCGTTTCTTTGGAGGCATCTGATAGTTTTTAGCTTAAACTAGACTGCGCTATACCCTGCACTGCTAGCACAGTCACTAGACCAGTGGTTCCCAACTTTTTCAGTGTCATGGACCCTTTTTGACGATTTGTCTGAAAGCTATGAACCACTTCAATAAAATCAGTTGAAAGCAGGGCTGCGGAGCCGGAGCCCCGGAGCCGGTCATTTTCGGTGGATCCGGAGCTGCTTTTAAAATTTAGCTGGAACCGGAGTCGGAGCTGGTGGTTAATTTAGCAGCTCCGGCTCCTGACCCTTTCTGAGATGCATCATCCAACACTATTTGCTAAGGCCCTGAAAAACAAAGCTCTCTGAACTGGTTCACGCCTCACAGCACCTTACTATCGTCAATTATGAATTATGGCTAAACGATAGCGCTCAGTGATGTATACAAGTGGCTAGTCGACACGCTTGCCCGCATGCCCATCGAACAGTGTTGCCAGGTGTGCTGTTTTTCCGCCAAATTTGGCTATTTTTTTATTTGGTTGGCGGGTAAAATTTGCTTTTGCCGTGTGGCGGATTTTTTGTCTATTTTCAAAATATTTTGGCTGAAAATTTGGCGGATTTTTGTGCAAGATTTAGACCAGTGTTTGGTTCATAAAAAAGCTGTAAAAATCCACTTAATATTCTATAGGGTCGCCAAACTCATTGTTTCTGAATGTGTAAGGTCGTTTCTATCGCTGCCGGCTGCTTCAGTCCACAGGAAACCCTGTGTTTGGTTAGGCTTCAGTGATCAGATTGTCCCACGACAGGTCGATGTAGTAGACGTGTGCTGGACTGCATTGAATCTACCTACTGAGAGAATAGACGTAGTGGAAAGTCGTAAGTTGCCCAAATATTGATAAGATTCTTCCAGAGAACATGGTCATAGGCGATCCTATTAGTTTAACAGCTTTATTTTTGATGTTTTATCAACAGCTAAATGGAAAAATGAGACGCTTATGCCCAATTTCAGTTAGAAAGTCAAAAAGAAAATGAGAATACTTTAAATCAGGGGTTCCCAACCTGGGGTACATTTACCTCCAGGGGTACATTTGCCTATCCGAAGAGGTACATTTAAGGTTAGCAATAGACGAGAAAATGTGTTTGCATATTATTTATTTCCAAATATTTATACATACATCAGTGATTATTATCTTCAAAAATCATAATACGCTCATTGTTAAATATATATTTATAATATATATATGAAAAATCATGATCAAAGATTTTGTCATAAGAAATTTTAGGGGCACATCTTCATCTGTAGAATGGTGAAGGGAACATGCTTATCTGTTGAAATTCTGAAGGGGTGTGTGCTCATCTGTCGGACTGCTGAAGGGGTTCATGGTTAGAGAAAGGTTGGGAACCCCTGCTTCAGATCAATGAGCTGTAAAGCACTATTTGCACAGATTTTTTTATGAAATTTTTAATTTTGGATAACATTATACAAGTTACTGGAATTGATTTGTCACCTTATTGATGCCAGGTCTCCAGCTTAGTTTGTTCTAAAAAACTCAAATGTTCTTAATTGCTTCTGGTGTTGATGTTATTATTGATGAAGAGGAAGTAGCGTCAGGTTTCAAAAATTGTGAACGGATGAACGGTTTTAAATCATGGATTCGAAAAAGTGAAATTTAACGATAAGAAAGCCTGGTGCAAGTTGTGTCGCTGTGAAGTCAGAGCACATTGATATGATTTCAAATAGCCATTATGCTTCTAATAAACACCAGCGTAATGCCGTTCCCCATTAAACCATTCGGGAGCATGGTGATTTGCATGGTAATTTGTTAAACTTTGGTTTTCAAAAACGTCCTGACAGCAGCAGTCAGTTGCTTCGTTTTGCATTTGTGAATAGTTTTGTAAATGCCGGAGGCTGTAGATACATGTTATAATCTTTACGTAAGGTGCGATGATATGTACACCATCTGCAGCCACTGCCTTCACAAATTGGTTTTGCAAAGATTGTATGGTTCCTAAACGCACCAGAGATTATTTTTTTAAAGTCCACGAAATTGACAAACTGAACTTTTCAGTGGCTTTTAATCATAGGTGTAAGAGCAGGCAACCTTTTGGTGGTGTGAAGGGTTTTTGCCCAAATTTCCCCAAACCTGCCCGATAAAAATTCCAAAGAAATTGACCTCCAAAAAATAAACGATTGCATTTTTTTCAAATCCAGGCACTTCAAGCACCATTTTTGCCCAAATTTTACCCAAACCTGCCCAAATTTCCCCTAACGTGCCCTACAAGAGGAAAATTAAAACACGAGCCACCAACAAAAGTGTCTGCACTTCCATTTTGGGTGCCATTTTTGTTGAATAAAAAAAGCATACAGCAATTTTGCAGAAGTTTACACAGATTTTGCCCAAATTTCTTCAGATTTTGCCCGGATTTTCACTAAATCAAAACGTTTGGGGGTGCGGTTGCACCCCCGCTTCCTATACCAGTGGTTTTAATGTTTTTTGTCAGTTTTCAGACTTGGCTATTTTTGGCTATAGGTTTTTGCCATTTTGGCTAGTTTTGGCTAATTGTTTTCTGAAATTTGGCTATAAAACTTTCTGAAATCTGGCAACACTGCGCGCTTGTGAATTGCACCAAGATTGCTAACACAGGTCAGGAGCAACTGACTAGCTGTTAGTCCAAAATAGCCACAATTAAAGTCATTGCCGAACGCCTTCTTTCGTTTGAGCGAGTTCTTCTTTTATCCACTGCTTGGCCGCACTAGAATAAAATTTTAATTGCCTTTGTGAGAGCATTGGATATTCGTCCTTAACACTTAACCAGAAATATGAAGGAGCTGTTTGATTGAAGCTTAATTCAAGCTTAAGCTTAATCTGACAAATTTGCCTGCATTCAGAAGCACGTGTTTCAAAAACATGAATTCTTAAGCACACCAATGAGAAAATAATACATGAAAAAACACGAGGCCTGCTAATAGACTGTCTTTCAAAAATAGCAGATAACTAATTTACTGCGGCAGTATAATCACAAAATTGAATTACATGACCCTTCACGTTTTTCATAACATCGCTTCACAACAAAATGTTCACTCGCTTCTCGCTGCTTCAGTAAATTTGGGAGAGATTTTAGCAGTGCGCAAATCCTATGTTAAACTCTAAAACAGTGGTTCTTAACCGGGGGGACGCGCCCTCCCAGAGAGGCGTCACTAAATTTCCAAGGGTGCGCAAGCCCTTACGCGGCGCACATGATGGAAAGTTTGTTCGTTAAATTTACAAATAAATACATTTGTTTTCACAGTTTATTTAGAGTAAGGGAGGAGTGAAACAAAGGATAATTATTTCAGGGATAAAAAAGGTTAAGAACCACTTCTCTAAAAAATGAGGATTCAATATCCAATCAAAATGATTCAATATTGAATCAAATCTTGAATAAACCGTGACTCAAGTCTAACATACTCAAGTTTGATTTACGGTTGTTTATTGACATGATTCGATCGCAGGTTTTTCAAGTTTTATTCAGATAAACATTTGGTCAATAATGAGTAAATATACCTATTGAATGATCTTTGATTCGATACCTCTTTATGATTTATCTGTAGTGAAGCTATCAGTTCGGAAAGCGTAGACGGCCAGACGTATCGCTGACTGCACATTGGCATGTAATTTATTATCAGAAAGACTAGCGACTGCAGTTCTTCACCAACTGCTGGTTTTTCACATTCTCGCAAGTTTATTGAAACGTCATGTAATCAATGGGCGCAATCGCAAGCACCTGCACAGCGCGAAATAAATATGCTGGACTGTTCTTGCTGCACGGACGACCGTTATCAATCGTATACATACTTGCTTAACTCAATAAATCGAGCATGGGTGTATTCGTAATAGGCCTAACATTTTAAACCGTGAAAGTTTTAATCTAGTATAAACCAGATCCTAACTTCCTTGCAAAACACTTAGCAATCTGAGGTAGGTTTGCTAAAGCAGAAAGTCACTTGCCCATGCCTAGCCTATAACAGGCCTACCAGTTGTCAATGTCAATACCCAATTAGTTTAGTCTTTAAGCTGTTGCATTATCTCAATTTCATTCAGTTGCGTTTACGCAATTGTTACAAACATTACGCCATTTTTACGATTCCCATGTGACTGAGCAATTGCACAATAAAACTCTCTCTTTCATAAAACATCCGAAAGGAATTTCTTCTAACGTTATAAAAATGTTTCAAAGCATTTAACCTGGAGAATGATACGGCCTGCTAACGAACGCCTCACGGACCTGCTCCGAGCCGCGGCCCGGTGGTTGCCGACCACTGCGTTAGGAAACTCAACTATAATTAACCAAGGAAATAGCGACAGAACTCTTTA
>JGI24021J15306_10009719_pt1 | contig 11895 bp, 10 predicted proteins | sample Ectturendosymbi1_FD_15306 | JGI IMG/M metagenome (IMG submission 15306)
CAATACCACGACGATGCAAATAAGATACAAGTTCGTTCGAAAGGAATGCAGGTCCACAATCGGAATGTACGTAAGCACACATTCCAAACACAGCAAAGAGTTCGTTCAAGCATTCAGTAACAGTCTTAGCATCTGTGCTACGACAGGGGAAAGCAAGGGGAATCCTCGAAAATTCATTGACAATCGTGAGCAAGTAATGATTTTTCGATGTAAATGGAGCGGGCTTTTAATATCTAAGGAAAGCCGTTCGAAATGTTGCGCAGCTTTGACAAGTGAAGCCGCAGGCGGTGCGTAAAACTGGGATTAGATTTCGGAACAAACACTACAATCACCGACCGTTTTACGAACACCTGCCACAGAAAACGGCATGTTTTTAGCACGAGCGAAATGAAACAAATGCGTAATTGCTGGATGACAAAGCGACTAGTGATTTCTTTGCAATGACGTGACTTGGTCACCGCACAAAAATCTCTTGACAATGTATCAGGAGGTACATTTAACTTCCCAGGACGATACGAAATTTTAAAACCAAAGGCGCTTAGTTCCACACGCCAACGAAGTATTTTTCCATTTTTAACTTTAGCGTGATTGACACAGTCATACATAAACGACACTGACTGCTGATCAGTCACTACGGTAAAACGGCGACCAGTAAGGAAGTGCGAATGGCCTCAACAATTGCAGTAGCTTCTTTTTCTACACTTGAATATCGAATTTCACTGTTATTCAGTGTTCTTGAGAAAAAGGCGATGGGGCAGTTTTGTTGATTTAGAGTCGCAGATACAACATGCTCGGATGCATCCGTTTCTATAGTGTGAACGCCAACGGGAGACTTTCATCAATAGCTCCCGGTGTTATGGGACTGAGACATTTTCTCTGGGTCTGGCTGTAACTGGCCGTTGGTAATGCGGTAGCCGAGTAAGTTTATGGTATCAGAGGCGAAAACACACTTTTTTCCATTTAATGTAAGGTTATTCTCGTTTGCAATGTCGAGAAAAAAACGAAGGTTTTGATCGTATTCCTCCTTGGTGTGTCCACAAACTGTTACGTCGTCTAAATATGCAAAAGTACCTTTGCAGTTGTTTTAAACAATGAAGGAGTCGATGGTACGTTGAAACGCAGCAGGAGCATTTTTGAGTCGTCGACACGAGGAAGCGGGTAAGCATCAAGATAGGTGAATTTGTTAACCGTTTGACTGTAATCAACATACAAACGTTTCTTTGCCGGTTGACTCGTTTCTTGCAACAACCAATTGAGCGCGCCATGGCGACGTATTTTTCTCAATGATACCTGCCTTGAGGAGTCTAGAGATTTCGCTTGCAATGAACTCACGTGAGTTGGATGATGGCTGTGTCAAACACGTAAATGAAGTGTATGCTAGGTACCAACTGAGCACTTGTAAACAAATTGTCGGCGAGTCACTGGAAGAATTCCTTCAAACACTAAAGGTACTTAGTACCGATTGTAATTTTAGGGACGTTACAGCTGCGCAGTATCAAGAGGCAGCAATTCGAGATGCATTTACAGCTGGCATGCATTCCTCGCACATTCGTCAAAGGCTGTGAGAAGGAAATGACTTACAGTTAACTAGTGTTTACGATAAAGCACGAATGTTAGATGATGCCCAGCGCAATGCTGGTGCATACACGTCAACGAACGTTTCATCCGTGGCACCAGTTAAGCCTTCNGGCAGTAAAGAGTTAGAATCGAAACCACGTTCGCGCAAGCGATGCCAGTTTGTATTGCGGATACAGTCATTATGATCGCCATGACTGTCCTTCTAGAGATAAGTTTTGCTATAAATGTGGTAGAAAAGGACATTTTTCACGTGCTTGTCGGTCTAAAGAGCGCTCGAGGTTACCCGTGACCGCTGTTTGTGAAGACGAAGACTTGGCAATTTTATCACTGAGAGGCAAACCTGGGTCTTCCTTAGTCGTTGCGATATGTGTAAACGGAATTAAAAGAACGGCTTTTATTGATACTGGAGCTGCATACAACCACATCAGTGTCGAATATTGTCGTCATGCCAAACTTAAAACGTATGAAAATAACGAATGCATTGATTTGGCTGTAAAAGGGTCGAAGGTAAAGTCACACGGATCGTGTTGTGTGACTGTGGAAGCGTTCGATCGTCGATATGATGATGTTACGTTTTCTGTACTGGACGGATTATTGTGGGACGTTATTCTTGGGCGGGAGTTCATGGAACTACATAAAAGCGTGAACATTCATTTTGGAGGCCAAGAAAGACCTTCACATTTGGGGACACTAAAACCACTGAAAGCCTCAGTCCATGTTGAGCTCTTCGAACGCATGTCGCCTGAAATTAGACTAATCGCTGTGAAGTCACGACAATAGTCCCAAGCAGACAAGGAGTTTATTGTAAGCGAAATCTGCAGACTCCTCAAGGAAGAAATCAATTGAACGCAAGGATTTCATCACAACAATACACATAACACATTATTCAGTAATCTAACAAAAGATTTGGATCCAAGATTGATTGCTCATCTCGAACAAAATGTTGGACCCGTACTTTTTTCTACTTAAACAATATCGAACATCCGATACTGGCCAACGCAACAAAAACCTACAGGAATTAAACTAATTAGCTCGAACCATTTCCCAAGGCCATGGTAAGTGATGTGACAAAGCATACCCAGGGACTGGAATCGTGGAAACATCTTTTTCTGGAACAGTCAGCTTTTTAAGATCCAAATGATTTTCTTCTTGCCATTCAGCACTTTGTAAGTTTTCTCCATTTGCGATTATCGCTATCATCTCGCGTTGTGGGTGGGCAGCCACTCTTACCGACCCGATAATTAGGTTTGCCCTGTTGTTTCTTGCGAGTGGTTTTGCAGCGTCACCAGTGAGGCTAAATACAGATGGCATGCCTTGTTCTGTCACGCAAGATTCTTTTGATCAAAGGGCTGCAGAGGTCATAAAAGACAGAACCAAGCAACGAAGATTATGTAGGCCATTATTTGCGGTGAGGAGTATGTTTCTTGACAGTAGAACAAGACAGTTTCTGGTCTACTTGCGGCACGAGGAAGAGTGCTCCCGCAGCAGAGACGTAAACGACTGTGATCAGAAGTTAGAATAAGGAAAACATTCATCACAAAAAACTGGAAGTACTTCCTTGAAAGGAACGCAAAAGTGTGACGTTTTTAAATGTGGTATGGGTATTTGTGACAAAAGTGTGAGGGAGTTTATTTTTAGCAATAAACGTGACGTCATTTGTGAACGGCTCCTTGTCACCAGACACCAATGCAGCATTCATTGCAAAATTAGACTCGGGGGCCTTGGCCCATGGCGCAGGCCGAGCAGAGATAGCCGCCTGCAGAACACTTGTGACATAACGAAGGGATTACAAAGCGAGCATAATCTCTCTTTCATGAATAAGAAGATCGGAGAAAAGATTGACATTCCTCAGTCCTTCCTAACTGTCTGATTGCAGTATTCNGTGACGGCCGTTCGGGATGGCCAGCACCCAGCACNACCAGTGCACCAGCATCACACTTTTGTCGGCTTGGAGTCCCCATCAAAAACAAAAAAATACATATATGAACGCAGATGAAAGTGCAGGATTAGTTTTTATTTTGGCTTTTAATTTTATAACAAAACGTTTGATAGCTTCCATCAATAGTTTGCTGCAATCTCCGCAACTGCAGCATATAGGCTACCACTATAGGATGATGTGAAATCACAACCAAGATTTTGTTTCTATACATGGTTTACAAGTTATCAAGTCGGTGCTCAATATTTTCCTTTTACCGAAAAAAGCTTTGAAAAGCTTGATCACATGAGCAAGCGTTAGAAAGCAAAGTTGTATTAATATAACACACACCTCGTGTAGACCTTGCTTGTTGCAGCTGCTGGTTGATGGATTATTATTCTTTCCAGTCGTGCCGTCACAAAAATTGCTGAATGCGTATTGGTCTTCTGAACTTTCAAATCGAGTCACTTTTTTACTGGTTGTGAGTTTTTTGGTTTTCCGGAAATTTCACAGCGACTTTTTCCATATGTTCCACGATCCATTTCTTAACAGCTGAGAGCAATCCTGTCTTAAAACCGAGTTCTGTTCCGCAGATAAAGATTGTAACTTGTTATTGTACTATTTTCGGGGGGAAAATGGTTTATCTTTTTGTTGCACCTAACAATTAAACATGTTTTTGAAAATTTCCGGAAAGCCAATTGATCGGTTGCCTCACCTTGGTTGCGGGCCTGCTTCTCCAATACCAGTCAGCAGATATTCGAAGCGTTTAAAATACTGCACATCGAGAAATATGCTAGACAGTGGTGGGCTGTTGATTAAGACTCGAAAGATAATTTGTCCATGAGCCTTCGAAACTCTTTCTTTGAAGTCGCAATGCAGGATAGTCGTTACGACATAGCTTGGCTAGTTCAAACGCTTTTTTGTACGTGAGCACTGCGAAATTGATTGTTGGTGTTGAACTGAAATGTAACACTTGAAATAGCTTGTTAAACGGTCGCGCAAAGATAAAAATTTCAGCATTCAATTCTCGGTTTACTGATTCTATCAGCGTCGCACAATGTCTGGTCGTAATTCTCATTAATAAAATGAGCTCTGTCGATAAGTCCTTCTAATCGCCTGGTTGTGGATCCTTTCTGTATGGACCCAGGCAGTTGCTCTTGTACACCTGCTGCCTGATTCCAATACTTGATTAGATTAGAGTTGGTTGATGTATAATTGTCGTATTCAAGTAATTCTAGGTTGAACTNCGTGCGTGAGATAACATTGATGCAAGGCAAGTGTGAAGCTTATNTGCCAGGCATGGACTTTGGAAGGATCTTTTTCCAGCGGGGAAATAGTGGATTTTTCCAGGGGTGGCCGAAGGATTTTTCCAGGGGAGACAANAATGGGGAAATTTCATTTTGCCAATTCGAAACTGAAAGGAAAACAGTTTTTCTACTAAAAAGTTAATAGGAAAATATCAAATTTNAAAATCGAGGAGGAAAGTCNCCCCCGCCTCCTTCACGACGACCATGCATGGTGCCAGATAGTGAAGACGCGCGAANCTATCTAATAAGTGTAAACGAAAGGCAACAACCACATTCGCACCGTGATTGATGGTTGCAGTCAAGTTAGAGGCATCAACACCATAATCAATCAATATTGTGCAGACCTTTTGCAACGTTCTCTGCAGTTTGACGTTCAGCTCGGAAATGACGAATCACCAAAATGTGATGTTTCTTTTCAAACGATTGGACAACCCAAAAGACACGCACATCGATATACGACCTGTGCGTGTAATATTAGTCCATATCCCGTCACGACAGAACCTGTCGACGAACGAAACCTTTCACCAGGCTTTATGCAACTAAGAACATCAGCACGCAAAAACATTTGCAGCGTAAGTCGATAAACACAACAACCGCCTGGTACGAACGAAACTAAACATAATCTGATACTGACGTGTGATACAAACAACCAGGCAAAGCAATGCAATTCGACGTGGCACGTAATCAACAAGTGAAGCAATCAGTGCAGGCGACCGCGGGCATCAAAACCGTCACATATCCATATATACACAGAGACACAGATTCTACTTCTTGAGGTTCAACCAAAGGAACACCCAAATAGTGTTTTTTTTTATTTCTGCAGCCCTTCCTTTGCAAAATGAAGATACGATGCTTCTTCCGTATAAAACATCCGTAACATCAAAACGACCGTGCTCCCTATCAGTATTAACAATTTGTTGTGATAGACTGATGAGCCCGTCATATTCCAGAACGGAAACTATGGAGTAATAGGGGTGGAGCACGGGGGGACATCTGCCCCCCCCGGACGCAGCATTTTTGGGGCGCCAAATCGAGGTCGGAATGTTACGTAATACTTGTGACATGTCATACGTCAGCGGATGCTAATAATTACGATTTGCAAAATGAGGAATGCCAGCGGCTGCTTCCCAGTTACGAAATCTTATCAAATCACCAAGGTTTGCAAAGCAAGGAGTTGCGAACCTCAGTGACGTTCTAAATCTCAGAACTCTGGGAGTGCATGCTCCAGAACCCGATACAGCTGTCAGTGGCGGTGATTGCGACCAGACCTGACGAGAGAGGGAACAAGCGGGTGCGCTGCATTTGGGATCTTGAAAAGGCTCTGCCAAGTCACAAGCTCGTGCATTAGAAAACAAGGTGTAATTCTGGCAAATTTTATGCTGTGTTATCAGAGATTTTTGTGCCCAAAAATTCTGACATTGAAATTCATGCAGGTTTTTGCAGATGATCAGGGAAAGTTTTGCTTAGTTTTTGCATTTTCTTTCACTAGTAGCTACAATTCGAATGTATTACGGCATTTTGGAATGTCGCATTACAACAGTTTGAATGTTCAGTCGTGACCGAAATTCCTAAGTGGCGATAGCTTCACGCGAAACGATTAGATTCTTAACTCAACGATAGTTAATGATTTCGACGATTCAAAGGTCCTGACGTCAATTCCATAACGTCACGGTCATATGAAGTTTTCAGGCGGGTTTAGAAACAACTATATGCGACGTCCGAGTCACCTTTCGACGCCCCTTACTCCCAACTCAATCTTCGCATCCATGCTGCCGCGAGCGGGCTGGATGGGGGACGCCCACACTGCTTTTGACCCGAGTGTGAGGAACTCCAGCTACGCCACTGAGTGTAAAGCATAATAACCACGCACACAAAATACTATTTCCGCAGTTTTAATGTCCATCTTTTCCGACGCATTTATCTTTAAAATTTTATAATTAAAATTAGAAGTTATCAGTTGTTGCAAAACATTTTCATCCGAATTAGGTTTACGATGTTTAGCGTGGCGTTATATATAGGAAGATCCCGTCTTTTTACAATCGCATCTCAACACTGATTTACACACCTTTCAAACTACAAATCCACATAAAGTTCTGGAATAGACTGTGCATCAGAGATGTTCCTTAAATCCGAATCCGATCCAACAGTTTTATTTCAAAATCCCACCCAAATCCGAAACCTGACAGTTTTAAAATCCAAATCCTTTTTAAATCAAGAATCCCATCACTGTCAGCGGTGGAGACAGTAACTTTTGTATGGCGGCCCATGAGTGCCACCCTAAACAATGTTTGTTTCTGGCATTTTTTTGATAAAAAAAATTAAAAAACGTTTCAAAAACTAAAACAATTTTACTTTCGTTTCGAAAACACATTCGTTTCGCAAACTTTTTCTAAAAAAAAACATTTTCGTTTTTAAAAAAATTTATTTTCGTTTCAAGAAACACTTTGTAAAACAAACCGAAAAAAATTGCATCAGTTTTGTGGTCGTAGTCCATGCGTGCCACCCTCCGTTGAGGCCCAGTGTTTCCACTTGAGAAGGCTTGATTTGTAGATTCTCCTGTCGATGCCTGGCTCCAGTAGCTCGCGATCGTATTGCGCGTACGCGTAGACTAGTCTGAGTCTTTCCTTGTTGTGATAACCTATCCTTGGGGGAATGTCTTTGAGGGATTTGTGACATAAGACGTATAACTTGTGGCTAAGAGTAAGTGAATGGTATCGTTTTGGTCAAGAGAAGCGGATGGATTGTGCGGATGGGGAGTGATGGTTGTGATGCAGTCAGTCAGTACTGGAATATGCTGGCCTGTTGCCTCGTTGTTTGAAAAGTTAAAAGCTGCTTCATGGCTTTAGGTAGCCTAAATAATTTTATTGGAGGTCATTTGTCAAAGTTGCAACGTGTACCTGCCACATTTCAAGGTTTTTGGCACTTAATGCAGAAATTTGATAACTAAAAAATTGAAGGGTGGCCTAATTGCTCCAGTTTTGATGACCTCCAAATGTGTAACGGGCTCCCTGTGACAACATTTTCGACACAGTTCTGTGATACTGATAGGCAGTGACGCTTGTTAAAGTAAAGGCACGGGGAGCTCGTTGCACATTTGGAGGCCATGACCACAAAACACGGCCACGACCACAATCTGATGCGATTTTTTTCGATTTGTTTTACGAAGTGTTGCCGAAACAAAAGTGAAAGTGTCTCCGAAACGAAACTAAAATTTTTTGAAACGAAAATTTTCTTATTTAGAAAACGTTTGCGAATGAAAGTGTTTTCGAAACGAAAGTAAAATTGTTTTTGTTTTGAAACGAAAATAGTTTAACTTGCAAACAAAAGTGAAAGTGTTTCCTAAACGAAAATAATATTTTTTAAAACGAAAGTGTTTTTATTTAGAAAAGTGTGCGAAACGAAAGTGTTTTCGAAACGAAAGTAAATTGTTTTAGTGTTTGAAACGTTTTTTTTGTTGTTTTTCAAAAAAATGCCAGAAACAAAATTTTTTAGGGTGGCACGCATGCGCCACCATATTTTTGCGGGCTGCTAGCGACCTCCCGTGATTCATGCAGCCCGTGGTAGTAAATAAGTTCCCATCCGCGCTGTAGGCTGTATATAATCCAAATTAAAGATTCGAAGACTAAAAATAGCTTGGCAAGTAATTCAAGTTAACTTATGCTCTCCCGTTGGCTCACAGCATCGTAATAACTGACACTTCAAAGACTTCAAGGTAATCACTGTTAGCAGCAATGAAAATCTCGGTTTGAAACTCAGTGATATTGTGTAAGATGTCAAACCGACAAGATTAACAGGTGTACAGCACAAGCAACATTAGCACTAGGCTACACATATAAACAATGATGAACTGTGCTAAATGTTACTAATAGGTTATAGGTATTACTGTACGTATAACAAGCATGAGTAGATCTCGACCGATAAGGCTTTTCTGGGCCCATACCTATGTTTTATAGAGCTCGACCGATAGAGCGTTTTTGGACCGATGCCTATGTTTTGTAGGGCTCGACCGATACGGATTTTTTGGACGAATATCTATATTTTTCATTTATAATTGCGTATAACCGATGCCAACACCGAAATTTTTGCATTACTCAGGCCATGGGCGTCCGCAGAAATATTTCCAGGGAGGCAACGGCGACATTTTGCTTATCCTTTACAGGTTGCTGGCGATGCAGTGGAAGTGGACGTTCACAAAACACTTTACCCTTTATTGAACACCACAAAGAAAATGCTCCATGTTACGGCAACAGTCACAAAAAGAGTTTCGTGGGCAGCAATAGCCAGGCAGGCCCTTATTACAATAATCTACACAATTGGCTATCTGCAGATTTTTAAAGCAAGGCACTTTTTTTCAATGAATCATTACCATTGATTTTGACAAAACCCAAATTAAGGAATGTATTTTACCTAGCAAGACTTGTCAGCGGCACTTCGAAACAAGAACTGCGAATGTGTGGGATCTCGTCAAGAGATGCAGACATATGGGAACTCATGCAAAAGTCAGAATTAAATGATTAAGACGTATTCCAACCAGAACCGTCGCCAGAAAATCGTGAATAGGGGCGCTTGGCATTCAAAATTGACAAACATTTCATTGATTTATAGTGTTTCATATTTCAATTTGGGGGGTTTAGAGCTTTGTTTGGGGGTCTAAGCCCACCAAAGCTCCCCTGTGGCGACGGGTCTGATTCCCAGCACAAGCCTGCATATACGTATTCCAACAAGTCACGCAGTTTCATACTGTGTGAAAAGAAGCCTGCATAAACGTAGTTTGATTAAGCTCGTCACTCAGGTACATTGATCAAACACAGTCTCACACTAACAATGGGTTTTCAGATCTGCTTCTTTTAACACAGTATAAAACTGCGTGACTTACCGCTATCAGCAGTGGCTGTCTCGTCTCGCTGCATAACCAGCCAAGATGACTGCGTTCAACAGTCGCACCACATGTGGCAAAACACCTACCACCACCGTAACCTGAAGTGAACTTTTGAAGATTTGTTGCCACATAGGTGTAGGAGCAGGCAGTTTGTTGAGATGCGAAGGATATTTTGCCCGAATATCCCCAAATTTGCTCGAAAGATATTTATAGGGCAAACGTCTCCCTACAAGGTTTCTTTAATAGTTGGTTACTCATCAACTCTCACCAACTCTAAAACACGAAGTTAGTGACATACTTTATTTTTTTTGAAGTCAAAAAATCGGATTCTTTTAAGGCTGTGGAGCCGTCGTAAAAATGACACAGCTCCTGCTCCGGAGCTCTTCTTTTTATGAACGTGGCTCCGGATCCAGCTCCGGAGCTCTTCGTTTTCATGAGTGTGACTCCAGTTCCGGCTTCTTCGTTTTCACACATTAATATTTTCAATTGTCTTGGTGCGCCTCAAGTTGAATGGAAAATAAATTATACCAAGTACACAAAATTAAAGGAATATACCAAACGTCTTTGAGTAATTTAATCCGGTAGTTTTTTACAAGCAGCGTTCTTACCACGAAAAAATCAGCTAGAAAACAATAATCACAGGTTCAGACGATTCAGAGAACAGTTACTAGCAGAAACGCAACTCAAAGATAACTGTAATACAAAGAACTTCTCGAAAGGCACTCGCTGGTTTTACCGTCAATGCCTGAGCACCTTTTTTTATTTCTTGTGACCAAAATAAAAAACAGCTGTTTGAAAAACTACATTTGTGTCCGAGAATTTGAACACAGACCAGTCCAAAGTGACCACGTGTTGTGCACTGGTTGCATGCTTTGCATGTTGAAGTTTGGCGATTCCAGTTAACAGCGCTGCCCAGGCAAATCATGCAAAGAACGCAAAACACATAGTTGATTACCTCTATTATGTGTTCTTTCTAACGTGCACACATTTACATTAACACAACTGCAAAGATGTGTTTAAAATCCCTTTGTTATAAGGCAGTGTGGTCCAACTGCAGGCCCGCGGGACGCATGTGGCCCACCACGGCGTTTTCAGTGGCCCGCGGAAGCATTCAGAAAAAATCTTCAAATCAGAAATTTGTTTAAAAGGGTGTAAGGTTACATTGGTCTCACTGAATTGCTTGCGCTGGATAAAGTGCATTTGCAAAAGAACAATAAATACTACCTTTTCTGTGCAGCATTTTGTTTTATTTATTTATTTCACGATCAAATTAGAAGGTACGGCCCGCCGCTAACCCTCCGCTAGGGCACCTGGCTAGATAACCTCTCTGTTTTTTCGGTGCCCCGGCGTTCGTTGTCTGGAAGAGTACATCTGGCGCAGTCGACTCAGTACAAACAAATAAATCTGTCTGTCTATCCGCTAAACGAGGCCATCTCAAAGTGGCCGCGAGCCAAATTAATTGTCCATCTCTGCTACAGGTAATTTTAGTTAGAACAAGCTTCACATCTTTTAATCAAAAAGTGCAATAATAAGGGTGTTAGAGACTGCAGAGAGCTTCTGGAAGTTAGTCAGAAAAATGTGTGAGAGTACATTTTCTATGATGAAGCAATAAAATCCAAAAGCATAAATGGAATGGGAAGCGAAACACTGTACTATAGTGCCAGAGAAGCCTCGGCCACAGGCATCCCACTGATAGAGATTTGTAATAAGTTGCTGTTTGCTATTATTTCAATGACCCACTCACTTTCAATGGCGCACTCGCTTGTCTTACTTTTTTTTAGTTTTAACTGTTCTGAATCTGTTGCTTTATAGGCTACATCATTCTGTTGGAAGTAGCCCACGAGTTGTCGCGCTTTTGTAAAATAGCCCGTAGGTCAGAAGTAGTTGGACCACGCTCTTATAAGACATAGTATGACTTCTAGCACGAAAATCACTTTTGACTTTCAAAAAATAGTTGAAAACGTCTGAATTCTTATCTTCTGCACTCATACAAGCAGTGATAAATCACAAAGTAAAGCAGAATTTGACCTTCAAAGCTTAGGAGAAAATAAGACTGGTACCGTGTTGAAAAGGTAAAAGTTGTTTGCATATGTAGGGTCTGAGGTTGTAGGTTATTGCAGAGGTCCGTACTAGTTGAGGGGTCAACCTAGTTGTTGCAAGAGCACAGGTCGGTCTCCCAACTAAGCAACCTGACGTCTTGAAGTTGCCAAGCCAAA
>JGI24021J15306_10009724_pt1 | contig 11894 bp, 8 predicted proteins | sample Ectturendosymbi1_FD_15306 | JGI IMG/M metagenome (IMG submission 15306)
AAATGCCCGCGAGTGCGGGAAACCTTCAACGATTGATACAGGCGATTATTACGTCACACACGCATTGCGCACGTTTGAGACAACATGCAACGTACGGGCCCGCAACAACTTCGAATTTACATTTCAACTGATGACCGCTGGTTTGCTGAACGCTGAAGGATTTCAGAATTTAAAACACTGTATTAGGAGCAAGGGATTTTCAGAACGTCTACAAGCACTTTTGTATCCCACAGTTCTTGAAATCTCTGCGTTCAGTGTCAAGCTATAACATACCAACGGTGTCGGGTAGCAAGCATGTGGACAGAAGTCGAGTAGGGCGGTAAACTTGTGGATATTTGTTTGGTACGGATAATCGCATATTTTGGTAAATTGGCTATGCGATTAACCGGATTCGTCTGTACCTGATATGACATGAAATCGTTAAGAATAAAAAATGTGACGTGTAAGCCTGGAAGTCGTTGTGCTCACTGGAACTATGACTTTAACACGAAACCAACTGAAGGCTTTTTATTTCTTATTTCTTGTCAACTATTTTGCGTTTCTGTTCTTTCTCCTAACAACTGCATGCGCAGTAAGTGCGCTCTTTTCGCTTTGTATGAAGCTTGTTCAATGAACAGTGTTCATGGACGTGCAATGTCACGGAAACAACGAACCTCTACTTATTTCATTAAGTCTGTTGCTATATAACTGTTCTCCTAAAAATCCACCCGATCAGGGCGGAATTACTGTGAAGTAATGGGTGATTATAAACGACTACTACTTTCAAAGATATTTACAAGACATTTCAAATTGGTGAAACTAATTTACCTAAATACAGACTTCTATTATATCCGTAAAACTGTCAGCTTTCTCTATTTGTAACAACTCAGCAATCTCACCAGATTTTTCGCTGAATATACGTGACGAAGTTTATGCCACTGATTTTCTAGCTACCTTCGGGTAAGTTTAACGCAACAAGATGCATAAAAAGCTGAAACAACCCTCATATCCATGAATGACAGAACAACTTACTGCAATTTCCTTTAATCAATACATGTATTTAGCGCCTAAAGTCACAATCACTCAAAGTAAAAGCAATAAAGGACAGATTTCAAACTTACTGCTATTCCGTTGTCATCGTATTCGTAAAACATGTTTGTGTCAGGATCACTGTCCACCATTGCTGGCCACCTGTACATAGAAACGTTCTTTAGAGGGTACCGTACCTTTGCTGAAGGAAAGATTTGAAAAAGATATTTAACGGACGCATTCTAGCTTTCCTTCTAGCATGCGTCCGCAGACTTGCGATTCGTGTTTTGAGAACGCTACGCCAGTGACTTAGGGCATACTCGTTGCTTTAGTGTGGTACTCTATTACACAAAAGGCCAAATGCTCACTTAAGTAGGTATCCAATCATCACCTCGTTGGCTACTGATAATTATGTGCACTTCATCGAGATTCTCTCCAGGCAATGTGTGAACGGCTTACCATTTGCTCAACACACTTTTTTTGACCAAACCTTTTCTTTCACCTCAACCAAAACTCTGGCTACGCCACTGCCTCAAAACCGAGGCTGTTAAAAACACCCGTTTTGTTTCTTTATTGAAGTATTTTTATTGCAAGTGGTGACGTATTGCATTCCATAGCATATACGTAGCAATAATCAAAGATGAGGTCTTACAAACTTTATGAGTAGAGTTAATCTGATCTTCCTTGTTTTGAAATTGACATTTGGCTTGCTGAATTTTAAATACCGTAATATTTACATTCGGCGAATATAATTTTTTGGTTTATAGAAACTGGATTGTTGTGAAAATGTTGTGTGTGACATATCAAAAAGGTATGGGAATTGCTGACAACATCCTAACACTAGGTACACTGTAATTGCAATAGTTGTTGTCTGAGCCTGCCAGCTGATCAAATGAGAAATCTAGGTGAAATGGTAATAAGTACTTTGGGGCTTAAATGTAAGTGTTTTGTGATCCAAAGAAGTAGCTTTCACCCGAGGCTTGTACCCAGGGGCGCAGCAAGAAAAATAATTTTGAGGCAAGGATTGACTACTTGAATAAATAATTGACTTTAGACATTCACGACAATTTCTTCTAAAGGTTCGGTAACTGTCGTCCGAAATTTGGGGGTTAGACAGTCCATTTTATTTGCATGGTCAATGAATAGACCAGGAGGTCATCGAGTCAGCTGAATATTATCGCGGTCATCGAGGAGCGAACGCGCCTTACTACAGCAGCTCACATGGCTGCGCCCCTGTTTGTGCCTTTCTACAATTTCTATAGTTCTATAGTCGCCAAACCTTTCTATAGTTGCCTACAATAGCAAATAAGTACAATCTGTCGTGATTTCTATATCAAGACAACATTATTTCTACGACTAAAGATAAAAATCGCCCACTACTTGAAATGACTAACGTTTTAGAATTGTTGCTGATCTGTTGAAAGTGTCTTTAAAGCTTTGCAACTATGAGTTTTGACTTACAGTTGACAAAAGCATGCTTTACGGATTCTTTCATTCCGGATAAAATGTGGTGGTATATTAGTGTTGTTGTAAAAAACAACTATATTTTTCTGGGTTGGGTAAAATTACAACAGAACAGCCCTGCTCAAAACCGTTCTTATAGTGGTCTCGGCATGTTAAGGAACGCATGTCAAGTAAAATTTGAAATCTCAACACAACAACTGTCATCTGGGCGCAGTGAGGTGTTAAGCGCCTTATGGGGAGCAGCGTTACCACAAATGTTTTCCTAAACATTCCCATAAGTTGAGCGTAAAATACCCAAAATTTCACAGAAATTCACTTGATTTTCCAAAAAGCAGTATGTTACTTTCATGTACCTTTTATAGAACAAAACAACAATAGAAGTGTGCTAAATCACACTTCAAAACCATTTTTTTCAAACTGTGAGACAGGTTTGCTATTGAATATGTCTAAAGCAATGATTACATTATAATACCATGTGATTATGTGAAACCAATGCAGACCAATAACTACATTTCTTACCACAGTATAATATATATTTCCGAAAACTGAATTACCATTAAGCTCTACTTTCATTCAAGCGTGATTAGGTTGTACTTTTTACACTCTTTACCGATGCTAAAAGATGCAACACTTTTCTAATGAGAAAAATATCTAATTTGATGTAGTTGTACACTATTCCTTTTCGTGGAACTGACAGTTAAATCACAACCTGATTTTCAAATCAGATGGAATGCGTGAACACAAATTTTCCCAGTTTTTCCCCAAAAACGCAATTTCCTTAAAAATTCCTTAGATTCCTCAAAACCCCAAGACTTTTCCTCAAAGGTTGCTGAAACTCCCAATCTAGAGGCAAGCTCCCCAGAAGTGGGTATGCTGTTGGGAAGTTAAGCAATCTCAAACTGTTCAAATAAATATCTGCAATTAACCTATTTGCAAGAATTAATTTTGTGTCGTGCAACCAGACGTATAAGGTAACCATATGTCGAACATTGCAAGGATTGTTATTGGCAACAGCTCGTTTCATTATGACGTAACAGTCTCATTATTACTATGCGCCAAGAAACAACGCTTTATGAAACTATTTTTACAGCGAAAAAAACAGGGCCGTAGAGCCAGAGCCCAAGCAAATTTGGACAATTACAACCGTAGATATTTCGCGGCCGGAGACATTTTTTAAATTCTGGCATCTTTTACGAGTTGCATGATTGCCGGATGTGCACATGAGTTTCCTACTATGTGTGTTGATCAGAGCTTCGGAAACTTGCTAGCACACGACCCCTCGATCCATCAAATATATCATTTCGCAACAAATCCATCTATGCTAGTCTAAGAATAGAAGAATACAAGCATTGCAGTGGCTTGCGGTTTTCACTGGACCAAACCATTTCGGAAGCAGATCTTGAGCCAAAAATTTTAATGCCTGAAGCCAGGGCCTGAAATTTGGGTTCCGGTTCCACAGCCCTAAAAAAACTGTGACACAACGCTGATTTGCACAAGCCTATTTCACGATCAAGAGAAAGCTTAGATCTTGAACGGACGTCATTAGATGATTTCAATGTTTGCACACTTCGGTGAAACGTTTTGATGCAGGGAGGGTGGTAAAAAAGTTACGATCGTGTCAAGGGGCTGGATGTGGTCCGCGCCACTGGGTGCCGACCATTAACCCATGCATGCTCACCAAGCCGTGGCTTTCGGAACAATATAGGTCATTGCCGTTGCGCAAGCGTACTTTTGTGAACATGACAAACAACCACTTTTCAGGTTTTCATCAAACTTCAGTTCAAACAAGTTTATTGCAGCGTGTCGATGACATTCAAAATTTAGGAAAAACACATTGTTTCTCTGGCTAAAAATTGCGCAGAGAACGTAGAAGTGACGATGGTTTTCAATGTCTGCAATTTTTATTACACGCTTAAAGGTTTTCCACAATGTGGAGTCGCAGAAAGTTATGTAACAAGGTGCATTATCATTAAAATTACCTAGGAAACTTACATTCTTCAATATAACAGGTGTCGTCAGTTTTCGATTATCCTCCGGTATGCTAAAACGAACTACAGCTCTTACGCTAAGCAGCCGTTTTGACTCCAAGAAACATCAACGTCGGTGGAGACGAGGTGGATATCAACATAGACATCGTTCATTTCAAAATACTGTACTTCCGCTTGGCAGGCAGCATGCCGACAAATATTGCCAGGTGTAAATTTTTCAAAAAGCTTATGCTTCTTCGTATAGGGTGCACCAAATTTATCGAAGTTTTCCGTGGAAAGTTTGCACAGTCACGGTAAGCAAACACAGTTGAAGCAGTAGACAAGTTAGTACATTAATGTCATTGTTCCAGCTCAAGTACTGAAGTTGCAGGTACGGTATATTTGCCTACCACATTGACAGTTTTAACAACAACAGGTTATCTGTTAAACTTCTCCACTTCTAAAGAATCCTGAAACTAGTTTCCTAATATAGTAGCGTTCAGAAAACGGCATGAGCAAGTGTCGTAAATTTCTTTAATTCTCTAGCGACAACCAGCCATGGCGATATCGCCCCATTGCCCGAAGTAAAAAAAATAAAATCGTTCGATATTACATTGCACAAATATGAAAGCTCGTAAACACAACGTAAGCAATACGTACGCCGGATATCCTGCCATCTTGGCCCATACAAGCGATCCAGCATTATACTCGGAATAAACAAAAAAATCTTGAGATCCAGCAAGATTTGCAGTCCAATCGAATTCAGGTGATGAGCAGCTTTAAAAATACAGTAGTAAAATGCAGTAAATAATGTGCAAAATGTCACTTATATGACTCCTGCCTACTAAAAAGGACGAAATGAAATCTACATTACGGTGAAATAGGTAAAGACATTACAATATCTTTGAGCGCAAATGGACTTTCATCTATGGACCGTAAATGATACTCCAGCAATACACTTCTGTGTTAAATCTCTATGAACCACAGATATAAAACAGCAATATAAAACAATGCAGGCGTGGGACTCAAAGGTAGTCACAAAAGGTTGTGCATAGAGAAATCGATTTTTAGGTTTTCTGGGTCAACTTCTTCGCCAGTCAGCTAAAGGACTGTTTTATGCTCCGCGTAAGGGCTGCTGCAAGGTTTGTGTCGGAGCCAGTTGCTATAAAACTAAAACAATTCTCAAACACCTTGTAGGGAAAGACGTGCAAACGGTAAGCTAACAGTTCCGCTTGGGCTTTGAACTCCTGCCCTGATGTTTCTTATTCAACAAAGCGCTAAAGAATGAGACTACTATGATGGGATACTCAGATGCTAAAAGATAATTCGCACTATTTTTCAGTGCAGTATTTTAAGAAAAATAGTACTTTCGCCACTAGTCCTTGGCGATACAAGCGATACAACTTGCTAGCGAATCAAGTGGAACACAGAGGTTCATAGGTGTGGCTTAATCAGGCAACCCCCTTTACACTCAGCACTATGCGCTAACATTGACGTTAAAATACTTTAGAATCTTTTTTAACCTGCAGCACGAAGAGGTGTTAGATTATTAAGCAGTCTGCTTATTTGCCACATTTCTACACAAAGCCGAAATGAACTCATTTTTATCGATAGGATACAAAAACCCTCCCCAACTCCCAAATTTAAGACGCACCACGTGCTGTTGACTAATTCTAATGTGTTCTTGCGAACCAGTAATAATGAAGCAGACAGACCACATTAGAACGGTTTTCTGCGCACAAGCAGAAAACACATTCAATTGCAGCAAAGTTTGACAGCAGCATTCGCAACCGCACGGAAACAAGTGCTCGGCGTTGATGGGTGCGTGCAAGGAAACGGTTAACGTGCGGCGCTGCATTGACTCACCACCAGTGCAGCATTCACTGCAAAAGCAGCAGCGCGGCACACGGCGCAAGCAAGCGGAAGTGGGGGCCGACAGACCACACTGAATGTGGCGCGCCAATGGCAGCAGCACGCGTGAACTGTTTCCTTGCAAACAATCATCAACGCTGAGCACGAAGCTGGACAGGAGAACCGTTTTTCCAGTCTTCGGTATGACCGACGAGGAATTGAACTCAGACTACCAGCTTTGGTGACGAGTGCTCAATCATCCGTACTGTTGCAACCACTCCGCTGGCGTTGCGCTGAATGCGCGGTTCACCACGAACGGAATGTGCTCGAAGAAAAACACGATATATATGTAGCGTGAACAAGCAATAAAAGAGTGATCGTAGCGTGGAAGTTCTGCCGATACTAACATGTGAACGATTGAACGTAATGACCAGCGTACGCGCAGAGTGATCACCGCGTGTGATCTCTATTGTTGCTTGCTGCCACAGTGCGAAGCTTTGCGCATATGCCGCTCGGGCTTTCCGATCGCAATAGTACCATTTCAAGTAGATGTTTGAGAGGGTTAATTTTAGAGTGGCCTTCTCTGCAGTCTCGTCGCTTGGCCCTCCCCCCTTAAACAAAGTTTCAAGCCGCCCTCAAATTGAAAAAGCCCGGATAGTCCTCCCTATTTTGTACTGCATATTCGTAGCATCAAGATACTTTAGTGCTTCCAAACAAATTTACACAAGATTTGCGCAGTCTGCTGTTCAGACAGAAAGATGAAGTTAATGGTGTATTAGAAGAGTTTGTCACTGCTAGCAATAATTTAGCAATCACTGCTAAGCTTGCCCCGACAAGAGTAGTGCAGTCGATCGATTACGGTTGTTAACCATGTTACATCCACGTATATAGGCCTTAGTCTATACTTGTTGACATTTACAGCCTATTTGAGATATAAAATGGCATTAATCTAAACATGTGCCATGCACCAAGAGATCAATAAATATAGACATCAGAAAGGTATATGAAAGCGTATTTCGGCTAGTGAAAAGTCCGATGCGCTGATGGTAAAGTTTAATTAAAGAACACGTTTTCATTGCGGTACACTGCTTTGACCAGCCTCAGATTTGTTCTTTCGGCAACAGTGTCTTCACCACTGAACGATAGGTTTGAATTGGTTTCTTGCAAATTTTTGTTAACATTTGCTCGTCATTACGACATCTCTAAATGATCGCCGTCAAAAAAACAGTGATTACGATCTAACCCCTGTTGTTAAGCTCGTTCAAAATATAATAGTTGCAAGCTATGAGCCTAATGATGGGTTTTTGTGGGGAAAATATTTAATGAATTCATAACTAATTTACCCGCAATGTGAATCACAGTTTACAAATACTATGCTGTAAATTCAATGAGAATTATCAGAAAGTCAAGACCCCTGCAGAAGCGTCCTCTATTGAAGATTTTCTGGCGACGGTTCTGCTGCTTCAATGGTGTTTCTTTTTGTCATGGGTTAAAATGTCTGCAGGAAAAGATACAATTTTGGCTAGCAAAATCATTGCAGGAAAATTCACATCAAAGATAGATAGCGTTAAAATTAGGGTTGGAATTGAATACTTTTTCTGTGACTCATTCCTTTCACTTGTTCCAGTGACTGTATTTTTTATTTGTGTATTTGTTTCAGACACATGGTCCATCACAAGGGTTATCGACTAACATAACCGCACAAGGCACTATGACTTTACCACCTGCATGCGACTTTTTGTATGTAGTTATTCTGTGTGAGTAGGTACATGAAAATTTCAGAAGTCGCACCGATACAGTATTCGTGTAATTGCAGCCGCTTTCGGCACTTTGCTATGTGAGGACGCGATCATTATGCATCAGGGCTGTGGAACCAAAACACAAATTTCAGGCTCAGGCATCTGTATTCTTTGGTTCCATCTCGAACATCTAAAAATTTCTGGTTCCAGCTCCAAAATGGTTTGGTCCATTGAATACTGAACACCAGTGGATTATTTGTACAACTCGTTTGCCCCAAAACTAGGGCAGTGGGACCGGATTTTAAATTTAGGCTCCATCTTAAAGTTTTTGNCTCCGGCTCCAATCATCCAAAATCACTTGAACTCGGGCCGGCACAAGGCCTAAACCGATGCCGCTAGATCGGGCCTAGCGCCATGTGTTAGGGCAGACTGTTTAACTTATTGGATGATCCGTTTCGGTAGAATAAGCTTACTACTACAACCATTTTTAATCCTCAGATTGTTATCAAACGAAGGCATTTAGGATATGTTGTTTCAGCGGGGTGGCAAAAACAGCGTTGCTTCAGTCGGATTTAATTCATAAAAACTAGTTCCTCAACGCTGCGCTTAATTGCAAAACAATGGCCAAAGGCGTGCTTGTTGAGCTTCGTCCAAGCGCTCTTGTAAGAAACTTTTATCAACTATCACTTCAGCATAATGATTGATAAACNCCATGAAATAAGCGCCATGATTCATAAGTTCGGTTAAGCAGATAGTGGTTAATAGGTCCTCTTAGGATGTAGCCTAGTGGTGAAAGCATTCGCTTCGAATTTCGGAAACACCCAGTGGAGACCAGTTGATCCATCCACCTGAGCTCTAGAATTGAGTCAAACCACAGTTAAATTGTAAAAAAACAGTACCTTTCACGCCTTTTCGGGTTTGAGATAGCCCTCTCTCACGAAATCCAGTGTCATGATCAGCCACCAAAAAACATTAGAGAGCTGTGCATAGACACAATTCTGCATCAACTGTAATCTAATCCAGGGTGGGCAATTACTTTAGCTCGGGGGCCACTTTGAGAAGGCCACGCTCAGCGGAGGGCTGTACCCTCTAATGCAGTGGTTCTCAACCCTTTTTTTACTTCGTACCACTTGGAAGTTCCACGTTAACCCTGCGTACCAACAATTACTGAAGAACTCAAGAATTTATTCGCATTACTAATACCGTTTCACATTTCAGCGAGGCAATATTTAGTGAGAAGGCTGCAATTGTTTCTTCTAGACTAGCTGATCTATGCGGGATTCGACCGAGCTTAAAGCACATCGGAAATCATGTCCAGGAGCATCAAGGCAATTGCGGCTCTTAGTTTTGATACTCAATCAAGGCAGAGAAACCCTGCTCACATTCCCATGTACAGGGGAATACAAAAAGCTGCTGAATAGCTTTTCGTGCCAAACTCGAATATGTAGAGGACATGTTCAGCCAAAAATTTATTGCAGAGCATTCCTTGTGCATGGTTTTCGCTGATGCATCGGATTGGATATCAATGATATCTTCTTGTTCGCCTGTTCCTAAAGGTAGAAGGGATGGATTAACGGGGAATGTATTTGTGATGTATGCACAAAAGTTTTATGGCTGGAAAGTAATGCATCGATTCGGTTTTGAGCTGTTTCAGATGACAATCTTCACACAGTTTTTCAGTAGGTTGTCATGGAAGAGAGGATAAAATTTGAACATTCCGAACTGTCTGCTATCCAAGTTTTTCACCCAGATGTCCAGTTTCCGAACAAATGCTTCCAACTTGGAAATAAAATCTGGAACAAAGCTGTTCGGTCCTTGGAAAAATAAGTTTTTACTGAAAAATGCAAGCAACTCATGTTTCAGTTCAAATACTCGCCTAGTCGTATTCCCTCATGAAAGCCATCGCACCTCTGTATGGTAAAGTAGGCATTTGTGCACTGAACCAAGATCTTCACATAGCCTTGCAAATAGCCGTGTATGTAACGCTGACGATTTCACGACATTTACCACCTTGATGATTCGGTTCAAGCATGATAACAATTCTGGCAGCAGTGTCTTAGGACTAGCAGCGAATCCGTGTATAAAACAGCGAACGAAAGTGGCATTTGGAGACAGTTTTTAAATAAGCTTGAAACCCTTATTTTTGACCAAGCATTTAGGGGGCGCCATCAGTTGTGCATCCAACTAACTTTCCCCATTCTAAATCATTTTCCTTGAAGTATTTATCCAAAAGATTGAAAATATCTTTTCCTCTTGTTGTGTCAGGTAGCTCTTCGCTAACCAGTAGTCCAGTTTTCACATTGTTATCTTGAATGTATCTTCCATAAACGAGTAATTGGCAATAATTAGTGACGGCCGTCGATTCGTCAACCTGAATAGCAAAGCCAAATTTTGAAGCTTTAATTCCCTCTGTCACTTGATCAGCAATATCAACAGGCATTTCTCTGATTCGGCGCTTTACGGTGCCGTTCGAAAGCGACACGCTATCCAACTTCGCAACATCTTTCTCTCCAATCGGATTCTGGACAAGTATTTTTGCTGATGACAAGACAAGCGACTCAGCTATGGTATGAGCCTTCATATTTTAGGTCACTAAAAGGGAAACTTCATATGATGCTTTAACAATCCCTGCCATCATTTTGTAGTTCTGGCCAGTCTGATCTAAGCGTTGCATCTTCACATTCTCACCAAGTCTCTCAAATTAGCTCTCATTTTTATCCTTCTTATCAGGATGGGTCTACTCGAGATGACGTAAGCCAACTTGGCTTCATGGCTCCATTCGAAAGGGTTTTCAAACAGACCACGCATTGTGGCAGATATTCTCCTCGGTGTAGGTTAGCGATAAAACCATACTTAATGTATTCAGGGTTATATTTTCGCTTCGATATATTTGCACAAAGTTTAGTGGAATAAACCCTGCTAAATATTTATCCTAAAATTGCAATAAAAATTGTTAGCAGACCGATCACTATCAATTTTTTTGAATGTCAAAAACTGTAAAAACCTGTTTCACGCTTGCCGATCATCAAAGGGGATGACCTCATTCAACTTGAATTAGGTTGCCATCAACCTTATCTGTCTGCTGATTGTTAGTTATACCTTTCTCAGATCTACCTGTCACTGAGCTCTCGTATTAACCAATTCCGCCCAAAGGTTAAAAAAAAGTAGCGAAGCATTTACTGTCCTATCAGCTCATCTACAATACTGTTACATAATATCTATTACGCTGAATCGCATTCTCAGTTGACATTCGCTATCAGGATTCACTATAATTGTTTTCTATCAGTCCTAGCTATTCACTCCGTTATCAGTTCGCTCGCGGCTAAATTGATTTGATATTGCTTCCATTACGCTTTATATGCTGTATATATCATCGCTCAATGAAGTTTTTGAGAATTGCTCGGTCAGTGCAGTAGGTCCATGGACAGAAGTACGTTTTTTCGAAAAATAATCCGCATTATCGATGACCCATAAAATATATAACAATGCTTTCTGAACATAACGATAGTTGAAAACGTTTGCATCCACATGAAGCATCACTTTGCCTGAACAGATTTTAAAACAAAGGCTGAACGTATTTATAGTAGGTTAGCTATTGTGTTCAGCCACAGCTTTTAATAACAAAATATTAGTTGAACATTTTGTCGAGTTTTACTTCGCACTACCTGAAACAAACTACTGCGTACCACCTGAAAATGTGTCACGTACCACAGGTTGAGAAACACTGCTCTAATGGAAATAGAAGCAAGTCTCGGTTCAAGTAAGCTTTTGCACTGATATTTACTTTAAGTGGGAGGAATTTTCAGCTTTTCCCTAATTGCTTCCGCGAGCCGCTGAAAACGCTGTGGCGGGCCACATATGGCCC
>JGI24021J15306_10009725_pt1 | contig 11892 bp, 4 predicted proteins | sample Ectturendosymbi1_FD_15306 | JGI IMG/M metagenome (IMG submission 15306)
TCATAACTTTTGAACCAGAAATGCTAGAAAGTCGATCAAAGGCTCAAAAGACTCGGACTCGAGCCTAGTTTCTAATGAAAACTTCAGCGAAACACTTTGGCTTAGCGGTTGGACCTTAGGCCAGGTAACATGAGCCAAAATGACCCCAAAACTACTCTACTTATGACGTCAGTCACAAACAATCCGCACTCCCCAACCAAAAAATTTTTTTTCGAGTGCAATCTACTAGACTGGCTGATCCGTTTAAGCCCTTGAACAGCTCTCTAGCGCAATCGGCGGAGGAGCTAGGGCATTGGTAAGGCAACCGAAAACTGCTGTTTTTTAGGCCAAAATCGAAGTATGAATATATTGTATGCCGGCTCTCAAAGTGTTAATAAAAAGGCAGTGGCTATGGGGCTGCCATTAGACCTTCATTTTTGAAAACTTATTTGTCTTTCGCCTATAATGTGACAGTAATGCATGATGAGTGTGCAGTAAGCTGCATTACGCTTGTTAGTAGAAACATATTAAGCCTAACCCTTAAATCTAACCTCTAAACCAAGGGTCGACAACCTTTCCGGAGTTGCGGGCCAAAAACAAACTCTGCAAGGTCTGACGGGCCGTATTAATTTTCCCGAAACAACTCTGTTCTCTTTGCTATTCATGATGTTGTTAAAACTTGGAAATTTATGGAATTTGATCTGATTAACTCTTGATGTTAACAATTCATAATGAAAGCCCGAAATTTCAAATGTGACACAGTATGTTTATAGTACAGTGCGGTTTCTCATAAGTATGTAGTACAAAAAGTTGCAAAGAGTGGAGGACAGATTCACAAAATGTAATACCACTGTGCAGGCCATACACAGTTACTACAATTTAGTATGGGCTGAATTATTTTGCTTGGTGGGCTGGGTCCGGCCTGCAGGCCTTAAAAGAAGTTGCTGACCCTTGCTCTAAACCAGTGCTTTTAAACCTTTAGAAAGATGGTTCACACTCTTTTGTTCAACGAAAATTTCATTCGCACAACCAACACTAGGGTTGCTGAAGAATAGCAGTAAAGTCGGATTAGACTCTAAAAATGATGTAAAAATTTTGTTTAAATAACCAAACTAATGAATACCTACTGCAAAATATTAAGCACAAAAATGTGCAAAGAACATCATTTATTTATTCAAAGTATGCAATTATATTAATAGCTTGGTGTTGCTGAGTACTTACTGCAATTTTAGACTAGTTTGGTACAACATCTTGCTCCAGTGCTCCTCACATTAGGTCATCTAGTGTCCTGCTAAGAAAACAACTCCACATACCTGTCTTGATATCAATCAATTACCAGAGTGCTAAAATTAAATCTTTCATCACCAAGTAGTGTGTAGTTTGCCCTGTACTCAATGCTGAAACCTCCGTAAAGCTTCTCCGATATCAACAGGGAAGACCTACTGGAATATCTCCTGAATGTTGGTTTTTGACAACAGCTTGCTCTGTATTGTGTACACGAAAGAAGAAGAGCACTAAAACCTTTTTCGGCCAAGTTGGTGGTTGGATTTTGTACAAGAACAACACTTAGATTTCGAGGTCTTTGCAAAGGCCATCAAGGGCTCTTAGCCAGAATTCAACGTGCTTTATATGGCTAATAAAAGCTTGATGGCATAGGTAGTTTTTTTAGGTGGGAAAGTAAGCTTCAAAATTATCAATCAGACTGTGTATATGGGAGCTGGCTGTGTTGGTGATGCTCTTCTCCAGATTCTGTTTCTTCCCGCTTACATGTGGGCATAACGTCTTTAGGGTCTTCAAACTCATCAGGTTGCTATTGTACATTTCTTCTTTAAAATTTTGAACTACATGCTTGAACAATGTGATTTTGGAGGTCGCTTCGATTAAGTCAATTCCACAACTTTAAAGAGTGAGTTTCAGCTGGTTAAATATGTCACCAAAATGACTAGTACAGCAAGCCAAAACAAAAGAGCTTTATGATCTTCTCGTCGATCAAATCACACCAGAAATTCCTGTCGCAAATCCTACACTCCATCCATTACTCTTTCAGGAAAGATCCACCACACTTCAGAATGATAAAAAAGATGACCATCGCCTCCCATTTTTATGATAAGTTCATCAAACTCGTGACTTTTCTTAGGACTGTTCAGTATTGCATTCACAATTTCGATGACGTCAGAAATGACATCAGCTAGTTGGTAATTTTTTCTTCATTGCCTACCTAGCTCCTTGTCCTCCAATGCTTCACAGTTTATTCACAACCTCTCGTGTGACATGCTTTATGAGTGCAACAACGTTATCTGAATGCCAACCATAGCCCTTGCACCATCTATGAACACAGTTCTGCATTTCAACCATGCCACACCGTGTTCTGAAAAGTTATCGCAATTTTGCAAAGATACTGGCTGCAGTGGTGTCTATACCAGCAGGAAGATAAAACGAATAGATTGGCCTAATGATTGACGACTTTCATGCGTTCGTTGTCAGGAAAGTGAACATTCACAATCTGTTGAGCTTGTCATTGTAACAGGGAATCATTGGTAAGACCAGTCTTTTCATCGAATAGAATCTCGAAGCAAGGCACATCATGAAGATTGGCTAAAAGCGTTTCTTTCAATGATCTAGCCATTACCGCACACAGGGCTGCAACCAACTGATATTTTTAGGGGGTGGGGGCAAAATGGTTGTAACTTGTTATACCTAACACCAAACATGTTTATGAAAACTACGCTTGGTGCAAGTGACCGGTTGTTCTCCGTGGTATGGGACAATGGCAGTTTTTGCACTGAGGTCACAGCCAATGGTTCCTCCATGAATTTCTCATGCTGCTGTCTCCACGCAGGTTTCATAACACTTTCTGATAGAGCAAATGACTTCCTTGCGGACATATGGACATGATCTATTAATGATGATAATACGAGACGCTGATCAGATGGTCCCACCATCAATTGCTAAAATTATCACTAATTGTCGTGTTTGAAAAATGAAGTTGACTTAATTTTGAGTTCTGGATGTTTATTAAATGAATGGTGCATTTGCTATTTACCATACTAAGCCTGACTGGGATTAGGTAGGTAAAATTAAGGTGATGTTAACAATATTCACCTAAAAATCGCAGATAATGATTGATTTTCTGATTATTGGATGGTCATCGTCTTGACACTAACGTGGCCTCTAGCACTGGCGTAACTGATGGCTGTGACGGGAGCAGGGGGATGAGCTATCCCTCCTTGGCAATATATATGCAACAACCCTCTTTGGCTAACATTTTGATATTTAGTATTGTTTTGGTTTGCAGTAGGTTGTTGTTTTTTTGCATTTTTTGGGGTAATTTCATTTTTTTCATCTTGTATACATATCCACGGCATCTGGATTCACTTTGAATAAGATGTAAGGACTGACAATGCGTAGTGAAACGTGAAATAGATTTCTTATTAAAAATTTGCGATAGATTCCTTGCTTGTTCCAGCTGTGGAGTAAAGTTACTTGAAGCCCGAACTTTTTTCTGAGTATTTGCTAGTGGCCCCCTGAGGTGGCCAGCAGGCCCACTTCTGCTAGGTTTTGCCCTCCTTGTCTCAAACCTCTAGTTAAAATGCCACTGAGCAGCAGACATCACTGCTAAGATAAGCAGCGTGCTCGTGGCTCAGCACACAGATTCAATAGCTGCGCTGGTCTTGTGCAACTGGAGAAACAACAAAAAATTTGATATCAGCTCGGCTTTGCCTTGCAGTTGCATACCTTTTGTTTCCATCATAATCATAACGTAACAATGGAACAAGCAGATAGAAAGTTTTGTCGTAGCTTTCGGTAACTTCTAATACATTTCTCTGTTGATGTTCAAACTATCAAAATATGAGTGCAATGCCTGCCAATTTTTAGTTGTGTGCAGTACCATGTTTCACAAAAAAACAATATGATGATAAAATAAAGACAGGATTGTTTAAAATATATTTAGGCTACAATAACACAACAGGGTTTTCTCACCTGCACTTGTCTGCACAGTATTTGTCATTGTACCACCCAGTTTTCTCATCCGCACTAGTGCATGCCGTTGCACAGGTTGAAAATCACTGCTCTAAACTAATCGTTCTTAACATGGGTTCGAGCAAACCCTTAGGGTTTAACGGAACCGTTTCAAGGGTTTGATGGAACCATTTCAGGTGTTTGACAGAACTGTTTCTAGGGTTCGACAGAGGTCATATGATTGCAATGACCTAATTTTGCTTTCTGTTATATTGGGCAAAAATGGGGTTTGACAAAAGCATGGAAAACTACGTAAGGGTTTGGCGTGTTTGAAAAGGTCAAGAACCACTGCTCTGAACCTAACCCCTAAACCTAATCCCTAAACCGTGAATCTGAACACAAAAGGTTGGCAACTTTTGAAAAAAGTAAAGAAAAACTAGTCGCATGAAAAGTGCAACCACTACTATGAAAACGAAAGGTGCATGATGACTCAGAGCTGACCTGAAAACTATTTGCATAGTAGACATGATGCGTCCGCTCGACTATCATGAAGGTGTGCTAAAAAGACAAACTCAGCGTTTTATTAAAACTGTGTTACCGTTGGTGAAGCTATTGCCACTTGAAATTCCTCCCCGTTTGGGAACCACTGGTGCAGAGTTTTGAAAACAGTTTCTGATGCAACATACTGTAGTAACATATTTGAAAACTTCATTTCAAGTGTTTTTGGCATTGTCTGTTACAATGTAAAGAAAGGATGTTTGTCAGAGAGGATATTGCTAACGGATGTGTGATGAAGTAACCTGAGTGGAAAAATGCCTCATTATACCATCACATAACTGAAGATAGAATGGAAAAAATAATTTGTTGTTGCAATATAATATAACTTTGAACATGTAATGCCAAAAAGTTGCAATGTTTCTATATTGTCTAAGTTTCATAAGTTTCACAATTGTTAACATATTTTAGATCCCAATGGAGGCTGTTGCCAACAATGGAATAGCCTTGGTGTGAGAGCTATGGTGGCTGAAATTCGGCCTAGGCTAGAAAGAAATATTGTTTTTAACATGTTGGCTACCAGGATACAATATATTCGTACCTGGAAATCGATGTAAAACAGCAGTTTTCAGTTGCTTTACCAACAGCATAGCACTTCCGTTGATTGCACTAGAGAGTTGTTCAAACCCTCAAAAGATTTGGCAAGTCTTCTAGTTTGCAATGAAAAATTAATTTCTTGGGTTTCAAGTTTTTTGTGAGTGACATTATAAGTGAGGTAGGTTTTTGACCATTTTGGCTCATATTACCTGGCCTAGGGCCCAACTGCTAGACCAAAGTATTTCGCTGAAGTTTTCATTAGAAACTAGGCTAGAATCCAAGTTTTTTGAGCCTTTGATTGACTTTTTAACATTTCTGGTTCAAAAGTTATGATCTCAAATAAACAAGATAATTAATTACCTAATTAAGGCATTAATCGAATATCTTGTTTACTTTAGATCATAACTTTTAAACCTGAAACCCCAGCAAGTCATCCGATGTATCAAAAGACTCAGATTTTAGCCTAGTTTCTAATAAAAACTTCAATGCAATACTATCATCTAGCAGTTTGGGCGCAGGGCCAGTTGAAGTGGGCCAAGGTGGCCCAAAAGTTTTCCACTTATGATGTTACTCCTATAACTCCCAACCAAAAATTATTTTCGTTGCAAACTACAAGACTTGCCGAGTCTTTTAGCATTTGAACAGCTCTTTAGCGCTTACGGCGTTGGAGTTACGCCCATGCAAACCACGTGCGATCCAGCTGTTTTGGCATGAACTGCTGGATTTAGACCAGCTCTGAAGGTGTTAATATATACCATTATGCTGTCCTTGCTCATCATGAAATATCAGGTTTTGTGACTCCTGTTATGTCATTTTATATCCACAACCAAGATTTGCTACTGACATATATCTGTCTTTTACATGGCATCCCCAATTGGCTGAATTAGTCATGTGGACAAGAACAAAATGATTGGATGAGCGTATGGCCTTTGTAATGTGACCCAATACCTGAACTGTTCATCTGAACTTAAATCCTAAACCTAAGCCATCAGCGTAAACCCTAAATGCAAACCTAAATGCAGGAGCTAAACCTGGAACGTTTTTAATAAAGTACATCAAAATAGCATTCATCAAAGGTGTCACCTCTACTAGCAAAGCCAAAGCAAATGGTAGAAGCTGAACCAACAACCACTCACAGCAGGCATAGACACTAACCGCATGACCACGTTCACCTTGCTAGTGTCACGAACTCTATCTTACATGTGGTGAAAGCTGGACACAGCACAGTTCGAAGAGCAAAATAGTCCCAGCAAATCTTTTGTCGTTCATGGTAAAATAGACACTACCAAGTCAGATAGCTAAAAAGGAAAGTGAAGCAATACCACACAGGGTAAGGAAAAACACAGGGAAACAATACCGCAAAACATACGGAAGACAAAAGCTTACAGAAAGCACAAACAGTCGAAAAGCAATAGCTATTTATTGAAGAGAGGCAAGTGGTGGGTAACAGCACTGGTTAATACATAAGAGGATGGCTAAAATCAGATCAAACTTGCACACAGGCCAATGTGCTGGCAGTGTTCGCTCTGACTACATCCAGGGACAAATGCTGGGGGAGCCACTGTCACTCCCTAGGGTAACCTGACATTTCAACAAGTTTCTTTGCAAGGCAACTCAAAAAAGGGGCAGTGCACTTGCCAAACAAACCAGTGGTTTCAATTGCAACTGGTTGAAAATTATAATTGTCAAGGAAGTCATATTTTCGGTATTTGTCAACAGATTTTTTGAGGCTTACTCTCAGCAAATCGCAGTGAAAAGACTTCACTCCAGTGATTACGACACTCCAATCTTCAACTAGGTTGTTTGCGAATGATTTAGAGAGCTGGTCACAAGCATCCCTACCAATCCTACATGGAAGTCTTGGCCTCTGTTCAGCTACAGACCTGTCTCTGTCATGTTTGCTGTCATCGTCTCATGCTTGCAAGAGCCTTGTCAACAGGTTTCTTCCCTTAAAGCTATTCATGGGGAAGTAAACAATGCAACTGATGCTTGCTGAGCACAACATGATTTAATACCACTACAAATGGAAATACAATCGGTAGTGGCTATATGTCCACTGATGGACCATCATTTTTCAAAAGTTATTCGTCTGCTGCCCTTCACATGACACTGTTCAAATAAAAGACTGAGTTTGTCACACTAGCGGCAGCCTGCACATAGTCCAAGGAAAGTGGCTGTGCTAGCTATGTGATTGTTTGTTCGTTCGGCGCTTACCATTGCTGCTTTTTCATGGTGATAGAGGCTACACTTTTCATGGGACTGATTTTTATTTATTTTTTAAAAATGTTTTGAAATCATTTGGGTTTAGGTTTACGGTTTAGCATTAAGGTTTAGCGTCAGGGTTTAGGTTAAGGTTTAGGTATAACCTTTCTATGCTTTCAAATTTAAAAGTACAGATAAATCTGATTAATGGCCAAGTTTTTTTATGCATCCAAACAGAATATTCATGCGAATATCCGTATCAGACAAATATCTGTAAGTTAACCATCTTAGTCTATTTTTGTCTGCATTTTTGCTACCTGACACACAGGGCTGGAAAAAGTGTGGAAATTTAAGGAACATGGAAAAACATGTATGAACTCGAAGATATATACAAGGAAGTAGTAAAAAAGTATACACTTGATGGCACTAATATATTTACTTTGATGAAGCACAAGCATAAAGGGAATACACAATATGGTTGACACCATCACTATTTTTATATTGTAGTGCTGCGATAACTTTCCACTGATTAATAGAATGCATGAGGGGGTGATGGGAGGCTGCGAAGGACCAGGGGTCATTTAGGCTGCAGACCTCCCAAGCACAAAGCTACTTTTCATGTAAAAGGAACAATTTATAGTAGTAATTGAATGTTTTTTGCTAAAAGTTTCATATGCGAGTATAAAGTTTAATATGCAATTATCAGGTTTTTTTTTAAGGAAAATGTTAGGTACCCAGTATGGACCTGTAGGGACCCGATTTCTCTGATTCTAGAGGTCCGATTTTTTCTGATTCTAGGCACCTGATGATAATTTTTGCTGCTTCTAAAGACCCGATTTTTCAATTCTGAGGACCTGAATCGGGTCCCTAAACCACCTTAATAAATCATAGGTTATATATGTTTTATTGAAGCAAGATGCATTGTAGGCATGCAAGCCACCAAAAGAAAATGTGTTGTCATTGTCACATTGTAGATTTTCTGTTTTCATATATTTGAATATTCATGAAAGCTAGAAAGGAAATCAATCAACTTATAAACTTGTACAGCATTACACTGTTTTCACGGGATTTAAACAGGTTGAGAACTATGTGTGCAAACATTTATTACAGAAAAGACTTTACAGTCAACATCACTAGTCACGCGTGAAAACGGAAATTCGTTGGCAACTTAGTATACATAGTTTGCTTTATGCTGGTAGACTAAGGGCACCCCACTGCTTCATACAAGCGTTTATTACGACCAATTTTAGTGAGCACACCAGAACAAAAAATTTTTCTAGTAGCGGACTACTACATATTTTTTTGTATTCCGCTGAAAAAAGTGCCAAACAGATTTGTTTTTTATTTGTAAAGAAATTTTTGACCAGACTTCTAATCCACTGAACTTCTATCATTTTAGCGCCTGAGTTTGAACGTGCTTTTGGTAAAGCAAATTGTCGTGTTTTGATTTGTCTTTATTATGGAAATGAACATCTGCAATGAGTTTAAAACAACTAATAAATGTAGCCGGTAGCTGAGAATTAGCATACCTCTACATGAATTTGCTCACTTCAAGGTTATATAAATTTTTTAGTTGGAGAATTTTCTGCGTTTTATAAATGGTAGCTTTTTTGTTAGTAACAAGTTCATTTGTATTTAAACATCTCATGGCGCGATTTGAAACAACCGATATTGGTTGTAGATGACATGAAGCTGTTCTTCCCTAGGCAATAGTCCCATACTGTGTTCGTGAGTTTTTTAACAACCTCCAATTCTGGTAGGCTAAGACTAAAATCCAGCAGTTTGCACATGTTTATGTGCAGGAATATGTCCACTGACAATTGCACTAGAGAGCTGTTCAAACCCTAAAAAATTGGCTAGTCTTTGCGTTTGCAATGAAAAAATATTTTTTGTTTTTTTTGTGAGTGACGTCACGAGTGGAGTTGTTTTAGGCCTTTTTGGCCCACTTCATCTGACCGTAGGCCCAAAGGTGATTAATCTCATAATCAGATAATTACTTTGTTTGTTTATTGTAGATCATAACTTTAGAACCAGAAATGCTAGAAAGTCGATCAAGTCTCAGAAGACTCAGATTTTAGCCTAGTTTCCATTGCAAACTTAGTGAAATACTTCTATCTAGTGGTTGGACCCAGGTCAGGTACCAGCAGCCCAAAATGGCCAAAAACCTACCTTATGATGTGACTCACAAAAAACCTGAAACCTAAAACCAAAAATATTTTTTCGTTGCAGACTCGAAGACTTGCTGTGTCTTTTGAGGGTTTGAACTCAGCTCTCTAGTGCAATCGGCTGAGGAGTGCAGTTGGTAAGTCAACTGAAATAACTCCGTTTTTTTTCCGGATTTCTAAGTACAATATATTCGTAGAACAGCAGTGAACGTGCTTAATGCCTGGTTTTAACATAACATTTAAGTTTGTACATTACACCAACATATTTGGATATAGTACAACACAACTGTTTGCAATGATCTTTCCAAGTCAGTTTTTCATCTACAATTACACCAAGGTATTTGTAAATCAAAGGTCTTTCAAAACGATTACCGTTTGCATTTATTGCAAAAGATTCCGTGTTTACATGTTTATTTGTGATTAAAATATATTTTGTTTTAAAAATATTCAGTAAGAGTTTATTTGTGGTTAACCAATTCATTGCCTTTGTCATTTCACGGTTAACTGAGTTTTATAATTTTCCCAGATTGTTTTCGCTCTACTAAAACCGTGTCATCAGCAAAAAGTATAGTTTTCATAAAACTTGAATTTGGTAAGTGATCATTTGCAAATAATAAAAAGAACGAAGGGCCTACAAAGATTACAAATATCTTACATTACAATGTAGCAAGGAGAGATCATTTGACATCAACTTATCAACATGGCTTCCAAAGTCAGTATGTGTAGCATACTGTGAGAAAGGTAGTGATAGATCGCTGTCAGAGTGGTTGTTGCTACTTGTAAAGCATTGAATGTCAGGAAACAATTGTGCATTGCGATGTTTACAGTCATTCATCTAGCTTTATATGTGAAGCACAATTTTTGCATTCCTCGGCCAGCAGCCATGCATTCAGAACACAAAAAGCATTCCATCATATAAAATGAACACACTTAACACTTTGACTTATCAACTTTCTAGTGTTTCTGGTTCAAAAGTTATTATCTAAAATAAACAAATTAATTAATTATTTAATTAATCTAATATTTTTAGTTTAGATCGTAACTTTTGAACCCGAACCCCAGCAGGTCATCCAAAGTATCAAAAGACTCGGATTATAGCCTAGTTTCCAATAAAATTTTCAGAGAAATACTACCATCTAACGGTTTGGGCCCAGGGCCAGGTGAAGTGGGCCAAGGTGGTCTAAAAGTCCTCCACTTGTGACATCACTCACAAGAAATCCGTACCCCCAAACCAAAAACATTTTTTTCAAGTGCAGACTAGAAGACTTGCCCCATCTTTTGAGCCTTTGAACAGCTCTCTAATGCTTCCAGTGCCTGAATTACACGTGCGCAAAGCCATGTGCGATCCGGTTGTTTTGGTGTGAAAATCCTTAAAACTGACCAGATGCCCAACTGTTAATGTGTTAACTTCAGATCCTGTTTGGATACTGTGGTGGATAACAAGCTCTAAAACAATGGCAACCACTGATGTTGATGTGTTGTTGGTGTTTAGATGCAGGGTTGCAAAGTCGAAGGTAAAATATCTGACATCGAATCTTTCTAAAATTTCCGACTCCAACTCTGGGCTTTCAAAAATTTCTGACTCTGACACGTTAACATAGGTCTTCTCAAAGTTTTTTGTTCTGCGACCCCATTTTAAAATATTTTTCTATGCGACCCACTTAACCTTTTAACGACCGCGCGCGCCAACATATTGGTGCGCCCTTTTTTGGCCATAAATCGCCAGCCGCTAGAGAGCTGTTCAAACCCTCTACGGATTCAGCAAGTCTTCCAGTTGACATCGAAAAAAAAAGTTTTTCGTTTTGAGGTTTTCTGGGAGGAACGTCACAAGTAGGGTTGTTTTTGCGTTATTTTGGCCATCTTTGCCTGGCCCTGGGCACTGTCCCAATGGGTCATTTTTTGCACTTAAAGTTTAGTTGAAAACTAGGTCAAAATCCGCATCTATAGAGCCCTTGATTGACTTCCTAGCATATCGGGAGCGAATATTATGGCTCATAAACCAAAAATTTACCAAAATTTTGCTCCCTCAAAAGCCACTCTAAGGGGAATTTCTCCCCAGGCAATAACTCGCCGTCAGATTGAGCTAGAGAACTGTTCAAATCCTCTAAAGACTCGTGAAGGTATGTAGTTTGCAATAAAAAAAAAATTTTTCTGTTTAGGATGTCTGTTTTTTTTTAACACTTTGACATCCGGCTAGTTTTGGGGATTTTCGGCAAAAAAACACCTAAACGCACATGGCTTTGCGCATGAATATCTCCGCTTTTGTTCGCTCTAGCGACTCGGCGAAAGTTTAAAAAAACGCATACAGTCTAGTAGATTGCACTCGAAAAAATATGTTTTTCTTGGGGGGTGCGGGTTGGCTGTGAGTGAGTCATAAGTGGAGGACTTTTAGACCACCTTGGCCCACTTTGCCTGGCCTTGGGCGCCAACCGTTAGGTGGTAGTATTTCGCTGAAGTTTTTACTGGAAACTAGGCTACAATCCGAGTCTTTTGA
>JGI24021J15306_10009727_pt1 | contig 11892 bp, 13 predicted proteins | sample Ectturendosymbi1_FD_15306 | JGI IMG/M metagenome (IMG submission 15306)
CTTGTTCAGCTCCATGATTGAGCGGTGTCCTTAGTGAATTAAAGCCTGGCTTTCTGCAGATAGCGTTTAGTAGAATTCGCAGGCGAGTGCACGACAACTATCGTAAACAGGCAACTACCGTATTTCATACCTAGACTGCATGAAGCTATGCTGCTGGAATGCAACCACGGGCCGAGGATAGAGACGAAGTGTCCTGGTGTGGTCGGTGTAGTACTGGAGGGTGTTGGGAGAGCACAGGAAACGGACCATGGCAACCCTGTGAAAACACTGGCTTTAAGACTTGTGCAGCCAACAACGGCAACGGCAGTTTAATAAGCCCGGTTCGAGGACGGCAAATAGAAAAAATGTCTGCATTTGCCGGCGCCAATTCCCGGTAAGTTTGCGCTTTCTTGTGCAAACAGACGAGAAAGAAAGCTACACGATAGAGGTTTACCTCGTAGCAACGTCCACCGAGTCCACGTCGTTGCCGTAGATGAGGGGATTGAACGACGTGTCGCGCGGGTCCGGTTGCTTCAACCAGGCGGGGAGTCCCCCGTTCGGGGTTGGCAAACTGCGCATGTCTTGGATTGGTGGGGTGAGGCTCATGCTTGCCAGGGCCTGGTAGCAAAAAAGTGCGTTTGGAAAGAGTGCAACGACAAACTTTTGCGGCACGAAAGTGGCAATGCATCAAATCGTAAGAAGTTAACAATGTACGGAACATATGAGACGCATGCAGTATCCCTTAACCGAACTACACATCGGAAATTGTAGCTTGCTGCGCTACGAAGCGTGTTCAGAGGGCACGATTGACAGTGCGTTATTGCTGGTGAAGCGTCAGCGACAACTCTTTAGTTTGGAACTGTGCGCGAATTGGCAACACCGAACTGATGGCACCTGGACAACATTCGAACAATTCCTGGATGGAGTAGAAAACAGCAGGCAAGAGATGTCAAATGTACTGAACCTTGAATCCGTCTTTTTTGTGCCAAACTTTGCAGGTTCTTTCCGATAACAAAGGAATCTGGAGACAGAGGCACAGGAAAATGCCAGTTGTGATCCAGTCCAGCCCAGCCTTATCTGAGCCACTGGTGATGCTGTGTACGTGCTTAGCGACGAACATGTCTGCATCATGACACATACGTCACACACGATACGCGCCTGGCCGAAAGATCGATAGTGACGCAAGAAAGGACACAAACAGCAAACTGCGTCGCAGTGAGCAACATCGATTGGGGAGGCTGTTCAAAGAATTCATAGCCCAGAGCAAGGCAGCATGCACGGGGAGAAGTAATGCTCGAAGAACAACGAAAAGTATCAATTTTTTCTTTCGACAAATTTCAACTTCCTCCAGGCGATTTCGACAAATTTCAACTTCCTCCAGGCGATTCAATGCTGACGATTAGAGATTTATAACATAATCAGTAAACAAATTGCTTGATCAAGGCATCAAACAACCTTCTGAACGCCCATGGCGTGCTCAAGTGCTAGTAACAAAGGACGAAAGGCACAAATGCAGAATGGTGATCGATTATTCCCAAACCACAAATCGTTTTACAGCTGGACGCGTTTCCTCTTCCTAAAATTGATCATCAAGTGCACGAACTGGCTAAATGCACGTCCTTCAGCACGCATAGTCTGAAATCTGCGTTTTATTATCAAATACCTATAGATCCAGACGACCTTGGGTACACCGCGTTTGAGGCTAACGGGAAGCATTACCAATATCGACGCTTCCGTTTGGTGTTATCAACGATGTATCCGCCTTTCAAAGAATAATCGACGGCATCATTTCTTAAAATAACCTACAACGTACTTACGCTTATACCTCGATAATACAACCACCGGTGAAAGTAGTAAAGCTGACCACGATCAAACGGTTCCTAGACAACGCGTTGATGATAAACTCAACTTTTAATGAAGCAAAGTCTGTCGCGGATGTGCCGCAAATTGATATTCTCGGGTGGGAACGCATCAGCAACAACTTCATAGGTCCTCTCACAACTTCCCACAGACAGAACAAGTATCTTCTAACAGTCGTTGGCGAATACAGCCGATTCCCTTTTGCATTTGCCTGCAAAGATATTTCAGCTTGTCCATGACTAACTGCCTTGTTGCTGTTCAGTCTTGTACGCTTTCCTTCTCCTGTTCGCAGTGATTGTGGAACGGCTTCCATAAGCAGTGAGTTGAAAGGTCACCTACACGTGCGTGACATCGCTACAAGTCATTCCACACCGTACCATCCCACTGGCAACTCCCAGTGTGAGCGTGCAATCAAACTGTTAGGAAAACCATCTCGCTAACACTGAAAGGTCTAGGTCCGTCTATATTGCCTGACGTTCCACACTCCGCATCGTTTCTGGTATGCACACTGTACAGACGTTGTACAGCAACAAATGCCGCTCCCCACGAGAGTTTTGCTGCATCCTTCCATTCTATGCGTACGTGACTGTCAGTGACCACAATGTTATTCTCCTTTGGTTTAATCTGTACGACATGTTGATGCGGTGCTGCCCTAAAAGGATTGTGGTGTGCTTTTCGTGTAATGATTGCAGTGATCGCGTAATGGTTGGTAGTCGCATATTTGCGTGTCTTGCTGGAATGCAGCCAAGCTAGCACAACCATTTGCTCCTCTGTCAGCTTCTCTGCTTGTTTGCCGCAGGACGTGTTTGTCAGTCTCGTGTGCGCTGCTCGTCTAATCCGTTAAGTCGAGTGTTTATTTTAAATCGTTTTTTTTTTCTTTCTTTCTTTCAACTTGCTGCTTTACTGTACGCTTGCTTAAAGTTATAGTGAAATAAAGCTTGAGTTATTCTAATAGAATATTTGTTGTTGCTACGCGCCAGAAGACAAACAGATGTGCTACATAAGAATTTACTGAACTTGGCAACTAGCCATAGGAGATCCACATATTTTTAAAACAAGCAGGCAGCATACATAACCGATGCCTATACATGCATTGGTGCGTGTTTCAATCACTTAAAGTATGTGCGCTTGTATCACTTATATTCCCTTTTTTCAACAGGCTTTATCTTGCTGGTTCGTCTACAGCGATAGCAGAATCCCAAGAAATCGATGGAGTTATTTCAGATCAATAGAAGCAACTCATGAAATCACCGTCCTAAGAACTTTATGTCCGGATGATTTAGCACGACAAAATTAACTGGTTGTCTATCTATAGCAGGGGTTCTTAAAGTTTGCCTAAATGCCCCCAGGGGGTATTAAGATTAGATGTTGAGGGTATAAGTGGATATTTCTTTAACAGTTCCGTCTTATTTCATGCAACTTTTTTGTTATTAAACTCTGTTGAAAAGGGGTAACCAGACTGACGAAAATCTGACTTGGGGTATTGAGGCATTAAAGTTTAAGGACCACTGATCTATAGTATGGAGTTGGTTCAGCGCGCGGTGAAAAGCAAAGATTAAATGTTTTGACGAAAATAAGGTTTTGATCTGGCGATCTTGCCAGTGCGCCTTTTCAACGTGCACGGGCAGTAAAAAATGATTCACGGCATTCGATAAAATGCCCCTGGCCTTTCACAAAAGGTTACAGCGTCGCGAAAAATCGATATCGTTTACGACATCCCGACCTATTGCTCTTCAAAAGACGGCAGCGAAGCTGTTTTTGCTCAGCCGCCTTAAGTTCTTTAATGAAGATTAAAATGAGACTGACGAAAACAAAAGGAGTCCTCGTCCTTGCCGTGAGCAAAAGAAGAAAACGCTCAGCGAAGCCGTTCGGAAAATACATCTCTGCGTCTCACAGCTCAGGGGCAACAACACTGGGGGTCCGGGTGCTGGCGGCGAGGGTTGACCTGAGTCTGCGCAATGTAAACACGAACTGTGGTGCGGCCAACGTGAAGACACAAGGCCCCAGGAACAAAACGGTCGCATCATACTGAGTAGCCAAAAGCGAACTCTACAAAGAGTTCTCAAAAAGCGAGGTCACTAACCTGAAAAACGACACACAAACTACTGAGTTTCTAAAATTCATTCGCAAATTAATGTGAGAACCAGCGCATGGAAAGCCTTCAAAACCAAATCCTCGCACTTGATTGTGATCAATCACGGCAATCGTTTTTGCCCATCCTAAAGTTGTTTGCTACTGGCTCGAAACATGATCCCGGCCATTCAGCAAACAATACTTTCGAGAGACTGATCCGCTCGAAGTATTTCCGATAACGCGATCCAAGCCTCAGTAACTGCACACATACGACTAAGGAAATTACCAGCGGACTAACGGGACAGTGTCTCTCGACTGCAAAAAAAATCCATGCATCAGATGACCTTCATAAACGACGTAAACGCAATTGTAGAACGACACCAAGCACCTATGAACATAAGCCTGGGCGTAAAGGCAGGACGCCAAGAGGTTTCAGATATTAGCAAAACATCAGCCAAGATTAGGACATGGTACGTTGCGTATAATTAGTCCAGATGAATAAAAATACATGAAAAATTTGTCCAAAAGTTAAACATGCAAAGTCGTGCCAAACGTCTGGTGGAGCCTAACCACAACTCAAACAAAAGGACCATGCTTATGCAAAAAAAACTTGGCGTCTGTGCCTGATCAACAACAATTTCTACTGGGTTAAGGAAAAAAGACTGAGGTGAAACATGATGTTGACATTCAAAAAAATAAAACAAACAAGTAAGGATCGCATCTCTGGAAAACAGCTTCTCAAAGATTCAGCCTCTACGACATAGTAAACAGAGCACATATTTCGCCTGTCAAGTAAGTGTTGCCAGCTCCGCCAAGCGCATGGAAGAAGAAAATGAGTCACACCCACTAACATACGTCTGAAGTCGAAACAAAACCTTAAAAACAGTTCTTGGAGATAAAACAACTTCATCAACAGCAGGGAATTGTGAGGAGTTGCCAAGATCTATTTCTGATGGTGCAAACTGCACGGAGTCATGAAACAGAGAAGCAAGAAACAACAATGGTGGGATAAAAACACGGCACAAGTAGAACATCCAGGCGCTTAACAGGACCCATCTACCCACCTACTCATACCCATCCACCCACCTGCTTCAAATGTGTTTTCAAAGTCGGCCCTTCCGGTTCCGGCAACTTCGGCAGAGCCTCTACTTGTGCAGGTTGATACATCTACGTGCAGGAAAAAACATTTGGATAAAGCACGATCCATAGAAGGGTGCCACAAGAAGCACAAAACATTGCCTTTTGGAAAGGTGGAACAAGAAATACAGAGTAGTGTCTTCGTCAAGGCTGCATTAATTCAAAAACACGTTCTTTAATACCAAAGACATCCGAACAGAACAAAAACCCGTCTTCGCACGTGTCTTATTCGATAGATCAGAAACCAAGCACTTGCCCTGCCCAATAAACCAGCTTCAACACAGCCTCTCTCGAACATGAAAAGCAAAGGTCATTCGCACGTATACTGATGGTGAAAGGGTTGAGAGCGCCTAACCACACCACAGAGGCATAATTAGTGATAACGCAGCGGCACAGCGTTCACTTCTCCACGAAAAGTTGGACGTTTGATACATTAACCCTGGGTGAAGCACGGCAGTCTTGTCTCGGTGAAATCCAACGCTTGTGAGAGACACTGCCTTGAACGAAAAATCGACACTTGCCTTATTTGTGTCCAAGTCCACTTTCCAAACATCGGTCGGAAATCGGAAGTTTTTCTTGACTTCAAAAAACGAACTCGGCACTCCGATGACGTATGGCGTCGGCGCCAGAAGCAGCTGCTCCGAGCCGGGCATGGACTGCGGCAGCAGCGGTATCACCGGGAACATGTACTGGAGCGGGTACGTCATGCTGATCAGGGCCATGATTGACATGGACAGAGCGTTGTAGTCACGCGAGACGAGTACCACCTGGTGGAAAGTAAACAGGCGGTTCAGGTTGTTGTGGCCTTGCCAAAGTAAAAACTGTGTTTTTTTGTTTATGCTGGGGCTAAAAATCAGTGTAGAAAAAGATGCACAAGGTTTTACCTAAAAGCGGGGAGTTTTAGTAAAAGTGGGGTGTTAACTACGACAAACGCCTGTAGAAGGCTGGTGGTGCGCCACGTACAGAAAAGCTAAATTCTTATGCTGAAGTTAATTGTTGAGCAACATGAAGTTCGAAAAAGCATTCTCGCGCTCATATTAACAGGTTCAACTCAGCAGTTAACCATGCCGGCATATTAACAAAAAATGTTTGAAGCACATTAACATTTTCACGACAATATGTCAAGTTCCACGACAAGTTACGAAAGCTTGATAACCTTAAGAAGAATTCGACACACGAAACAATTCAACACAACGCCAATGATACGTGATACGCGCTTACGGAATTGCGAACAAGCAAGCGACATGATAGGCCAGGCTTGGAGGTGGCCGGTAATGCAGAAATGTCATTGCACGAGATATGATTGTCAACGGTAAGGCTATACAGGCTTGACGGAAACGTTCGCACATTTGGCTGAACGTAAATAATTCATGGGACATTATCTGAACGAAAACGTCCGGCTTCGTTAATAACCAGGTATGGCCCAGTTGTCTGCGCAGCAACGAATATTTTTGGAAGTTTCAGAAGTGATGGTTCAAATTTCAATCAACAAGTGATGGTCTCGTAACTGCGAAGGCCGCGATTCGGTCACGGTAAGACGACATCGACAAGTGTTAAGTTTAACAAACCGGTCCCTGTCAACGCTCACCACGAAACACAGATTGAACAACGTGAGACTTACTTACGACGCGCCAACTCGAAACAGCGTGAATTTAAAGCGCAAACAGACAAAAATTCGATCACTTGTTCCAAGCGCATATTCAGAAGAACAGCACCCCTCTATCTGATATCACCGGTTCATTTTATGGCTATCGGAAGCAGCTGGTCTGTTCACATATGTTTTGAGTGGCAGGACCCGCCGTTTGCTTGTGTTTAAAAGTGACCAATGATCGAACTTCACCGAATTATTATTCCGCCCAATCTAGTACACAATTACCTGATGACGCTTGTTTCGGAAACGAAGCCATATGGTGCAGCGTGGAATAAAACGTCACGGCGTGGCCAAGGGCATGACCTTGTCTGAACTTAGCGCCAGTTGTAAAGGAAAAAATCAATAACCGGACCGTCAGAACGGTCAAACTTGATTTCTCGCGGAACACGCAAAATCCTGAGTTAAGGGAAGATGACTCACAGCCCAATCAAGTTCACTTCCAGATGCAGTGCAAACATTGAAAATAGTAAAACCGAAACTGATCGTTCAGTCCATTGCAGAGATTGAGCAAGAGATCGCACGGAACAGGCCAGTGAATTAGACCGTTTGACGGACCACTTCTCTTGTCAAGGTTACAAAACGCTCACAGATGGAGTCTCTCTTGTGGCGGCACGGTCTTGCAAAAAGGCACCCGATAAGTTTCGTTTGCACCCAGAACCTCTGCATTTGGAATCATGTGTTGCACCAATCAATTAACGGCGATGCGAATTACTGGGGTTCGCCACCTGCTTTTTTCGGTCACAGACCGAAATTTTTTTGAAATGACCGAAAAAAATAAACTAATTTCGGTCAAAATGTCTGAAAATATAGGCTAATAACCACTGTTACGACGAGTTTTAATACAACTGTGAGACAAATAACCGAAATGTCTCAACAAAAAATTGACCAAAATGCCTCAGCGCAAAAAAGCAGTTCGTTACAACTTTTCGCAAGCTGTCAGTTGCACGCAGACGATCGATCATATTAATGCACCACACCGATTATTGCTATCTTGGTTTACACATAATACTTATTGTGGAAGTTGAGTAGCACAACCTAACTTAATCCTAAAATCGCCACCTTTCATTCCCCTGTCGCAACGTTTAGTTGGTAAAGAAACGCTCGTTTAAGTGCCACGTTACAACAAAATGTATGAAGTCAATACATGCAAGCAAAGCATCGACCCTTGGCAGCGTCGCATGGTAATTATACATCTTTGCAAGCACGAAGCGAAAACCAGGTCAATGCGTTTCACCCCATACCTTGTGTTCGAGCATAATGGCTGTGAGGACGTCCAAGCACAGATCGATTCCGAGGAGCTCGAGCGGCAGGTGAAGTGGAAAGTCGAGCAGCGTGAGACGCGTGGGGTCGGGCAGCGCGATCGTGGAGGGCGTCTGGGCGAAACGCACGGGGAGGCCTTAAGAGGCGCCGATCAACATGCAGTGGCGTTCTTACAACGAAGCCCTGCGCTCAGCACCTAAGCTTGTTTGCCGAGTCCGTGCAAACGTTTTGTAAGATAACGTCTGCGGCTGTTCGTCAAAACTGTTGCGTGCTTCCGACACAACGTGCCCTATCTTTGACAACATGCACTTTGCGCTTTGACGGATGACGCGACAGTGCCATGTGTATGTGTCAGCACCGGTGCGGTCTAATTTGTACTAAACAGGTATGCCCGTGTCAATTTTCTGCGCCAACGCAAGCCTTGTGCACACTCCTCTTACATTGAATTGTAAAATATATTGCTGTGCTGGGCATTCCGTCAACGAAGCTGCGCCATACATCGTCACATCACGTGATAACTTTCATGCGGTGTGTCAAACAATGGACGAATTAGGCTGATATGAAATGGACAACTTGGGCGTATTTCTACACAAGCCGCAGCAGAAAGCTGGCACGAAATGTGAACTATTTCACACAATTTACCCGATACTCGTACCGCAATCCAACATTCAGTAGAAATGGGCTAGAAATAGAAATGCGATATGACTCCAACGGCTAATTGTCGAATTCGCCAGTGACTACAACATTTTATTTTCTTCACAATTTTACGCTACAGTTTGACAAGACTGTCAAACTTGAAGTCATACAGAACTCCAGCATACCTGCATTTCAGGAGGCAGAAGTTCTATCACGACCTTGTTTTTCCCGGGCGACGGGACCGGACAGGATATCAAGCGCGTTATCCACGATTCAATTTCGCGCACGTCATGCAAAACAACCCCGGAGATGTTGTTGCTCATGCTGTTGCTAAGCACCGACCACACGCTGCATTGTGACGAAGCAAGGAATCATATGAAGAAAAACAGGTCAAGCGTTTCTTTCGTTACATGCAAACCTGCACCGCTGCTGCTGAACGAATCAGAGGTGTAATAAAGCACAGGAGGAAACAATAACGCGCAACCAGGTTGCGAGCGGTGACGCGCAAGGTAGAGACGACCTGTGTTTCACCGACTTCAGGCGGTGAATCACTGACAAGAAAAAAGCACCATTTTGCAGGGAGTGACGCATACGTGCAACGACCAACCCAGGTGCGGATCCAGCTATTAACGTTAGGGGGGACAATTTCAGTAATTTTTTGTAGCAGTTCTGGCATTCGTAGTAAACTTTTATTTTTGAATAAAATGACTTTCTTAGGTTTCAGGGGGTCGGGGACGATTGTCGATCGCCAATCGCTCCTGTCTGGATCCGATCCTGGACAGCCGTATTCCAATTGCTTTCAACAAGTTTTTTTTGCCAAGAGGTGGACTTTTATTCAATATTTTACTACAAAAAGGTGAGAAATGAAACCCTCCCACATCTAGTCATAAAGATCAACCAGATCACCTCATGCCAAGCTCAACTGCATCAAAGTTTGCCAATACATTGTCAAATGTATTCAATCACATTAAAATCACACGAATATTTTAAAATATACTACTGCTGTATAAACGTCATTTCAAAATTTGTAAGCAGTCCAAAAAATTTGGGCGGTAAAACTTCGAAATCGCGTCGTGTTAAGAACAGAACAATCACATTTGAACGATGCAAATCTAACGATTTAATTAAATCACGTTGGGCGTTTCAAAAACAACTGTTCTTACCGTCATAACAGTATTTATTTTCATAAAATTTTACATTCAACTAAAACCCACCTGACGCTTCGTCGTGAACCTTTCCCGTTCCTGGCGTTAGTTCGTTGATAACATGCTTCGATGATGCGCTTTAACGTCAGTAGACACCTGCGTAATGCATCCATTCAAAATAGAAAACTCGAAACCTGCTGCAAATCTTACGTTATGTGGTAGCGTTAATTATTACGATGGCCCATTCCCTCGTAACGACCTGATGGGCCATGGTATTTGTGGTAATTTTAGTGACCATCTCCCGATTTTACAACAGCAACTGTTACGGCATGCAAAAAAAATGCCGACGTTACGTGTTCCATGCTACATAAAAATATTAATTCGCAAATAAAAACGTTTTGCGTCGCAGCACGCCGCAAGCAAGCGAGTGCAAGCTTCGCGTGCGCTGAAAGGTTCAGTGTTTCAGTGGTTGCCTGGCAACAATGGGTACAAGTGCTGCAGCTGCTGCTGAGATGGACGCGGCCGAACTAAAAAGAATCTGAACATAAAACAATAGCAGCTCGTGTGCCATTGAAAATACAGTCGGCCAGAACGGCGCCACTGATTTTACACCACTGCGCACTGCGTAGGAGTCAAAACCGATTCGTTCAAGCATGAACTCAAGGGCGGTCCACTGCAGTTCAAAAACTATATACGCAAGAAGTCGACACAACAGCCGAGCGGTGGCGGACTTTTGACTGTATGTGGCTGAGCTTTTGCTTCAAGCTCCTTTGCTGCATACAAGAAAGAATAGCCGTGTGCAGCCAATTCTCAGATTCCGGCGCAGCATGATAAGTATTTGAGAACTCTACTACGATCATGCACTAGCCGTCTGAACCATTAAAAGAATAACATCTTACAACTGCGTTACATCTGGTGGAAAGTAACTGCCAAAACCTACGTAGGGCATCCAATGATTTATACATTTAAAACCTAATTTTTTCTCGATTTCAGTTGCACCAACGTAGGAAAGTTTTTGCCACGTGCCGGAACTGACACAAGAAATTGACGTGGCTCCCAAACTTTTGACATCTTATTTTTTGTCAATTTTCAGGTCTCCGACCTGCCGTGCACGTAAGTTTAACCACTGATCAGCGCTTTCAAGCATATTGAATAATTGACAGTTCGTAAGCGCAGTTTCAATGGGTCGCCTTATAAATTCTTTGAATCGTGATACAGAACTGGACGCAGATAGCAAGCTACCGAAATTCCACTGACAACTAGGTTATCATTTTGCCTTGTTGACCGCTGAGACATTTCAAGAGACCGTAACTATTTCATCTGAATGCCGAGACGGTCGTGAAGCGACGTTTTAGTGTATGTTCGGTGGTGTTCATACAGCGATGTTCTGCTGTATTTTGAGAGACCGTTGGAAAATTTTGAAAAACCGAAAAGGCTCTCGAAACGCCATACAAAAACACTGCTCGCAACGATTCGAAACTGTCGTACGCCTCACTTGTAGGAAGTCACGCGAGTTACCTTCGAAACGTGGAAATGAATGGATGTCTGCTGACAATGCAGAGGGACGTTAGGGTGTGTGTCCTGAATGCGCGATGCTTTCGTCTATGAGGACTGGATAAGGCAGATCCTGCAGCAAAACGAACGGAAAGCAGGAGATGAGCACCGAAAACAGCGCGTTATTTGAACAAAATGCTACGATTCATATAATTATTACTCATCAAAACCAACATCGTCGCTGCAGGATAGGAACAATCGTGCAGTGTTAATCGCCTTGAAGAAAGGCACACTAAGCGTTACTGTATCTTGGCCAAAGACGCTTAGCATTTCCACACACATCCGCTGTGATCGGTAGCGTGGTTTAAAACAGGGGCACATTAATCTCACAAACTATCAATCCGTACTTACAGCTGGACGACGGGTAGAATGCAGCAACATTACCCAAAATTATGCAGCATGGGAACCGATATAATTAACGAACAACAAAATTTAAGCCTTTAAATTAGCTACTGAAGATGAGTTGAGCATGGTAAGTACCGTATTTTCCGGGGTATAAGTCTATCCAGGAGATAAGTCGACCTAAATTTCTGGGCCTAAAAACTAGAATTTCAAGCTATACTCGCCGTATAAGTCGACCCCCTTTCTTGGACGACT
>JGI24021J15306_10009728_pt1 | contig 11890 bp, 9 predicted proteins | sample Ectturendosymbi1_FD_15306 | JGI IMG/M metagenome (IMG submission 15306)
TTTGTCTGTTTTGGTTGCAATAAAATGATGTGTGTGATGTGTGAAATACTGACATGTGTCCCGTAAAAACGATTTGTGCTTTATTGTGTTTAGTGCTTTATAATTTCCAGATTAAATTATTTTAAAATCCATTTTATTCAGGGTTGATTGATTTAAATCATTTGATTTAAATCAGTAATTTAAATCATGATTTAAATCAAGCAATAAAAATCATGATTTAAATCAAACATTAACATTCAAAAAAATCATGTTGTTTTGGAGCTTTGTATGATGTCTATGACACATTTAATTAGCATTCTCGTAGGTTTTCACGTTCCCAACCTTTCTCTGAACATGTACCCCTTTAGCATTTCGATAGATGAGCATGTACCTCTAAAATTTCCAATGACAAAGCCTAAGTAAAATACTAAAATTCTACTGAATTTTTAATAGAACTTTTAGAATCTGGAAACTATGAAAGGTATACTCCATTTTCATGTCTCAAATTTAATTTGTTGCAAATGTACAATAAATGTACCCTGCAGATAGGCAAATGTACCCTGGGGGTACATGCACCCCAGGTTGGGAACCTCTGCTATACAGTATTAGTGTAGAAGGACAAAAGTTCTAATGACGGCACAAGTTGAAACCATTTGAAGTTTCATCAATCATGCAGCTGTGAGGTCATACGTAACAGGACTTTTCGGTCTGGCCGTTTCAGTCATGGGACATTTCAGTCTGGTGACATTTCGGTCACGACATTTCTATACATAGGCAACTTTACATTCCTTTAATTAAATGATTATATAGGCAGGCGAAATGTCACTCTAGCTGGTGTTATACCAACTCCATTTGAGGAGTCATGATTGTGATTAAATCTGAATTGTAATTGTGGCCTTGAACAATTGGTATTTAATTGCAAAATACCAATAATGATTTAATTTGCATGCTGATGATAATGTAAATCATATGTTGATGCTGATTAACTGTGGGATCTTGGACCATGTTTGTAGTTTTTTCAAATAAAACTTCTTGTTGATTTAAGTATGTTTGCATTAAAATGTGAACATATACAATTTCTGCAAGATTTCATAGTCTGACCAAAATGTCCCCAGACTGTAATGGCTCAGACCTAATCGGCCAGACCGAAAAGTTGTGTACCCGAGGCCACAGATTCTATGTCAGGGGTCACCAACGTGGTGCCCGTGGGCACCAGGTCGCCTGCGGGCATAGACGCAGCCAAGGGGTCATGAACTTCCTAATTTCTAGCATTTCTTGTTTTGTGCTTTGAGAGGCGTTGTCTCTAACAAAATCCTATTGCTCGCTTAAAGTCAAAATATTTGGCATCCCCCAAAATTTTGGGCTGGCTACCCGACTGTCCGCGGGCCTGTTTTAAAAATAACATTAGCATCATCAGTGTCTTCAGATTACGGGAATATCTTAATTGTTAATAAAATAAAGGAAAATAGAGCAACATTTATATTTTAGAACTGTGTATCAAACTGCTAGCTCTTTGCATTAATGGGCACACATGAAGTAGCTCTCAGCTTCAAGAAAGTTGGTGATCCCTGTTCTATGTCATTCAACTTCAAAAATGACATGTGGACTAAAATAACTAACCCTTGCAGATTCAAAAGTCATGACTGTTAGAATGCCATACGTCTGAGAGTGAAGATTGACATAAAGTGAAAATTGCACTGAAATTCCATCAAATATGAAGGCTGTTGACTGTAAACATAGTTATAGAACATATTTTTGATTCATGAAACAGATATATTATTATNATAGGTCNTTAACATTTTATGCATGTGTGCCATGAGTGTCAATGAAATCACTAAACTGGCAGTTTCAGTATTGGCATTTCAATAAATATTTCATTTTGTTCATCAGTACTAGTGCTATGAACTTATTTGCATCAAGGCATTTTGCATCAGCGCAAAAAAGTTTAAATGAAAGTTCAGCTATTTCTGGTCCAGGTTGGTTGATTTAAATCATTTCATTTAAATCAGTTATAAAATCAACAAAAAGAAGCAAAAAATCATACACAGTTTTAACGCTTTGTGTGATTTTTATGACACATTTTATTACTATTTTAATTGGTTTCACTTATTATTAAAGAAGGCAGAGACTTCTTATGGCAACACAAGATATAAAAGCAATCAAAATTTTATCGATCACAGCAACTGTTGTACTAGAAGAAACACATCACAAAAAAGCTTATATTAAAACTCTTTAACACTTTGAGAGCCAGGGTACGATATATTCGTACTTTGATTTCAGCCTAAACCAGCAGTTGTCAGTTGCCTTACCAACGCCCTAGCTCCTCCGCCGATTGCACTAGAGAGCTGTTCAAGGGCTCAAACGGATCGGACAGTCTAGTAGATTGTCTAGTTAACTTCTTCAACAAAGACCACACCAGGTCAGGAAAATGTGGGGAACATGGGGATGTCATTCCCAGGAAATCTGACAAGATTGCAGGAAGTTTTTCACAGCAACTCTATCAATTTTGTACATTTTTGAGTAGTTAAGACTTTGACGTCCAATAGGATTCGGGGATTCTCGTGCCAAAACAAGCGGATCGCATGTGGCTTTGCGCGCGTGTAACTCGGGCCCCGAAAGTGGTAGAAAGCTGTTTAAAGGCTCAAAAGAAACGGCAAGTCTTTTTTGTGAGTGACGTTACAAGTGGAGAACTTTTAAGCCATCTTGGCCCACTTCACCTGGCTCTAGGCCCAAACTGTTAGATGGTAGTATTCGCTAAAGTTTTTATTGGAAACTAGGCTACAATCCGAGTCTTTTGATACTTTAGATGACTTGCTAGGGTTTCAGGTTCAAAAGTTATGATCTAAAGTAATAAAAATATTTGACTAATCAGCAATTAGATAATCAATTAATTTATTTTAGATAATAACTTTGAACCAGAAACGTTAGAAAGTCGATCAAAGGCTCAAAAGACTCGGACTCGAGCCTAGTTTCCAATGAAAACTTAAGCGAAATACTTTGGCCTAACAGTTGGGCCCTAGGCCAGGTAACATGAGCAAAAATGGCCAGAAAACTACTTCACTCATGACATCACTCACAAAACATCCACACCCCCCAACCAAAAAATTTTTTTCAAGTGCAGACTAGAAGACTGGCCAATCTGTTTGAGCCCTTGAACAGCTCTCTAGCACAATCAGCAGAGGAGCTAGGGCATTGGTAAGGCAACCGAAAACAGCTGGTTTTAGGCCAAAATTCAAGTACGAGATATCAAAGTCTTAATAAAAAATTTGTGCTCGTCGTGAATCGACTTTTAGAGCTACATGTCATATTACTCAGCTTTCGGAAGCCAAGCCGTTCGATTCAAAGCGCACTTCCGCCATCATGATAGGTTGGCAAAGGCTGAGCCATTCTCCTCAAAGCGTACTCCCTCCACAAATCACAATAGTGGTAAGCAGGGTTGCTAATTTAGCAGATTTTCCTTTAGATCTAGAGGATTTTAATCCTTTCTAGCTGCAAAACAATTGGTCTGGCGGCCTAAATCTATTAGGATTCTAGTGGATAATTGGTTTAGCTACCTACGCAATTCATCTTATTTAAGCAGATTCTAGTGGAATTTTGCAATTTGTCTAGCTTGAAAGGTCTGTTCAGACTTGACAATCCTGGCTGTAAGCACTGTCCCTGCGTCTGTGTTATTGCATGCCATCATGCCCAGTAGCCTATTTGTCAGTTGGGAAGACATGGTGGTTTTGAAAAAATTAAAACTAAATGGCAATTTAGTTGCAATGTGATCAGAAGGGGCTATGCAAGCTCAGGTTCATTAGTTGGCTGCTGGCTTGTTTGCGGTGTTCGTTTGGCATTTTTGGTGATTAAACTTATGCCCATGCCACGCCAATCAGTAGTAACATGTGTTGGGTATTATTAATCCCATTGCAAGTGTTGACATTGCTCCTGTTGTGGCACTGAACCTTCAATGGACCTTGGCACTTCTGGGGATGTGTTATCATATATGCACAAAGTTTCTATATTAGTGGACAGGATAAATCGCATGAAACCTGCTTTGACCTTCATGTCATAAATGCGAGTTCGTAAACAATTGATGGTCAAGCTTTTCATGTGTCATCTGTCCAGGTATTTTACTCGACACACAGTTCTGATTTGTCATGCAAAGTAACTGTTCGAACACTGTTTTTGCATTCGTGAACAATCTGTCACTTCACTAGCGTAAAATTGACTTTATGTAGGTAGGATGTAAGCTCAGTTTACACTAGTAAAGCAGTGCAGTGACAAGCAATTACAAAACTAGTTAATGTTATACATTCGCTATTCTTTAAAATGTAATGTTAGTGGTTTGAAACTGAAGTAACTTTCAGTAACTAGCTCTTGTTTTCGCAAAGATTGCAGCACCAAGACACATAGTGCAAGAACTCATTATCAAGTGACATTATTTAGTCTGTATGTACTCCTTGATGCTTCCACAAAATGTACTGTATTTTATTCAATTTCCATTGGCTGCTATTGCATTCTGTGTGGCCGAGGAGTTTGTTGTCTTGATCGCACCTTGCCCTTTGTCTGCGTTTAACCATAATAGATCGCAGGGTGTTTCATACATCAGCGCTGACAAAAAAAGCAGCTTGAAATGAAAGTGAAGAACGAGAGAGGTGGATAAGAACTTTACTATGATAGCTTATGTATCAAGTTCAAACGTTAATAAATTTTCTTTAGAAATACAGAAACTTCAAAGGTGCATATTATATGCAAAACTTTTACAATAGTGGAAAGTAATGTGAGAAAACACCATGACAGCTCGCAGGAAATCAATGTTAGATTCCTAGGAAATTCGCATTTTTTCTGGCAATGGAGCGCATACTGTGTTATTCACAGATATACACTTGCTAGTAAAACTTCACTAACTCTACAACAAGGCGTATTAAATCTGGAAAATATTGTTAATTGCATTAAATCAGGGGGAAGCCTCCACACATGCTGGCTCACACCATGGCACTTTTCGATTTGGTAGTAGTGATTGCACTTTTCATGAGACCAGGTTTTCTTTACTTTTTTCATTAAGGATAGGGTTTAGTACGTTTTTACCAAGTGCAGTGCAGTCTACTGCACACTCGTCATGCATTACTGGCACACAGCAACCGCACAGCAGACATAGGCACATCCCCTAGATTACCAAGACAGTGCCAAGAGTGGGACAAACTCAGCAACCATTTATTTGAAATGTGTCACTGCCGGCCTAGGTTTTTTTCGGTCATAGACTGAAATGATTTTGAAATGACTGACAAAAATTCAGTCATTTCGGTCAGAATGTCTAAAAATCAAGGCAAAAAACACTGTTTGAGCTTTGATTCAACTGTGAGACAAATGACCGAAATGTTTCCGTGACCAAAATGTCTCTGGGAAAAAAACTCACCCACCGGCAGACGTATAGCCACTTCCTAAAATATATATATAATATATGGGTTGAAGGGAGATCTTGACTGCTGTTGTTTTCTCCAGCTATTCACTTTAATCTTCATAAAATACTAGTCCAAATGCCCTCCACTGATACATGAGAATGGTTACATTAGTTACGATATGGACCAAGCATGTTATTTGAGCCAAACATGTGCTGTAAATGTTATTTTTATTTATTTTACTTATTTATTTTTTGTCATAAACTTATGGAACATATCACCACAAGAGCAATCAAACACCATATAAGCCTAAATAGTGTAATCTTGTCTCTATGCCATGGAATAATTACACTTAGGTAGCAGGCCTACATTGCATCAGCAGTTATTTATGTTTACTTCGTTTCTACCAAGCCTACTGCACTCTCGTCGTATGTTACTGCTGCGTCACAGATGGCGTATAAAAATATAAGTTTTCAAATTTCAAGATCTACAGGCGTATCTAGGCTATAGCCATTGCCTTTATCTATGAAACAGATGGTGAGCAAGCAATGGGTGAAGAAGTATGTAGAGACTAGCAAGTGAAGCATGCACATATTTAGGTGAGAAATGTAAGCAACAATAATTTATGGACTCCTGTAAATACCACAAGATCACTAAGAACACTAAGAAGATCACACTACGATCGCTGAGATCACTAAGATCATCAAGATTATTAAGATCACTAAGATCAGACATGAACATCAATTGTACTGAATCTTGAGAAACACACAGCCAAAATCAAATGGTGTAAAAAAAAACAATCAGACAAAAATATGTACACAAACAATCCAAAATAGAGTCACAAAAAAATGTAGCATATATCAAACATAAAAGAAACGCAATAGACATCAACATAACTGTTATGTTGTGTTATGATAACACAGATGATGGTGGGCAAGCAATGGGTGAAGAGATGAAGCATGTACAGATGAGCAGGTGAGGCAAGCATATAGGTGAAGAAAATAAGCAGCAATAATGGTTATGAGGCAGAGGGCAAAGCATTTTAGTACATTTCATAGCAAAAACAAGTAGCATAGGCGGAAAACAATATTTATAAATACACATCATGAACAAAAGTAGATTTACCCACAGACCATAATTGTACTGAATCTAATATCATAGTGAAAAAAATGTAGTGATGAATTGCAAATCCAATTTCAGTCAAAAAATCTAAGCAAGTCAGTTTTTTAACAACAAAAACGCTGCAGTTATTTCCATGAATTTAGACAAATATGGTTCTGATCCTAGCTATGCTTTTGAAAAATTTAACAGTGCAGATCGAATCCGAAAAAGCGTTTTATATTGGATCCACTCTACCAGCACAAATTAATATTCCTCATTTATTTCAGCGATCTCAGTAATCTTGGCAATCTTAGTATCCTAGCAATCTTAACGATCTTAGGGATCTTTTCTTAGCGATCTTAGCAATCTGATCTTAGTGATCTCGTGTGGTATTGCAGTTGTCATAATAATTGATAACGCAGAGAGAGCAAGCAATATGCAATGAACACATTTAATTGCAAAAGCACGTAGACAACGGAGCAATGTTCACCTCCAGGATCTCACAGACATTGACTTCAGTTTAGTTTCCAGGCCCACAATCCTGTACAGCTGATGAATTATAGGGTACAGGATCAGTTTCAGTGAACTGATATGATTCAGTACTAATCATTTCAGTCTTGTGCGATAAGTGGATATACCTCATAAGTCATGACATTATGAATAAAATATTATCCTTTCAAGAACTAGGCTAAATACTCCGCTCATCAACTAAACCCTTTCATGTACCCTACATTTGTATTACTCTTTTCTTTAATCAATGTTGAACTTTTTGTATTCTGCTTGTACCTTCAATCTCATTTGGTGACGCTATGTCCCTAGTGGGACATACATGCAACAATGGTACTCTATTATTGTCCGTGGGTAACTCTATTACTTGTTCACGATTTCAGTGGATAAATACTGTTCTCTCATAGGACAGAGAAAGAAACTACGTNCTGCAACTGCCAAATTATCAAAGTCACCTTTGCGGGCAGTCAGTACTCAGTAGTACTGAATCGTTTCAACGGATTTAANAAATTTAAAGTGGAACATATAACATATAAAAGGAAATCAAAACAATAAAAGAACAGAGCCAGGGTTGTGCAGCGGAGGTGGCCGGAGTCATTTTTTCAGACTCCGACCCCGCTCCTGTTCCAACATTTTGGAATCCAAGTCCGGAAATTTTTCAAATTTGAGAATCCGACTCCTGTTCAGACACCGGCTACAATAATCAATCCAACCTTAATTTACCCATATTTTTACTTAAGAAATGACGACACAGACTCCTGCTACTGCCGAAATTGAAAAGTGACCCCCGATCCAGGTCCGGTTTTTCCCAAATTTTTGAGTTCGGGTGCAGAATCCTACTGGAGTCGACTCCCGCAATCCGGATCCGGTCCCACTTCTGAATTTAATTGATAGAGCGGTCTGACAGTTTACTGTTACTGCGCTTGGAAGAATCGCTTAGTTGTTTCTGTTGTATTTCAGAAACTGTGTTGACGATCAATCGCCGCTGAAGTTTGCTGTTGTTGGATTTTGCGTAAGGGTCAGGTTCTGGGCAAAAGATTGTCACGGCGCATTTCTCAAATTTCTGCGGACGATTAAACGGCTAGCTGCCGCAACAATTTAACCCAGTTTGTTGTTTTAAATGCTGTTTTGGTTTGTAGACTAGCATTGCTAGTTAGGTGCGGTTAAGTGAAACAATGGGTAGGACTAAATATTAAATAAATAATGTGAAATCATGGATAGTGTTAAAATGGTGTTATTGTTACTAAACAAATGACTAATAAAAAGCTTCATGTGGTGAAACTTCAGCTTGCTTTTGATGCAATTAACTTTGAAAGGTACTTAGGTAAGGTTATGCGATGTGTCAAATTTGTAAGATATGTCCAGCTTGAGTGGCACAATGCATTTAGGAAGGGTCTGTTGCACTTTATGAGATAAAGACTGTGCTCCGACTATTTTGCCTTCATTGAGCACAATTGGTTGAAGTAGTCATGAGACAAGTAGCAGGCTAGGATATGCAAAGAGACCAATGTTGCCTCTAAGCTGTGCGCGTGTGTGCGTGCACACAGCTTTAAGAGACTGTGCACACGCATAAATTTACTGCGCACAGACACATCATGCGCATGAGGTTTTGTGTTAGAATTCACATAAATTGGTATTACAAGCAATAATTAAAGGAAGACAATTGCCTAATATGTTGCAATTACTTAACTGTTGTTTAGGCATATTAAAATTCCTGTAAAATTTTCAAAAACGCGGCAATTTCGATTTCGAAACGGAATTTATATCGTCATAATGCATAAATTGTTAAGTTAAGGGAATTTCCCGTGAATTAGGCGTGGCCAGTCACTATAGTAATGTACTATTGGATGTTTGCAGTAGACCATGCGAAGAAGTCGGCGCTAATCTCTACAATGTTTGCTGGCTGGGCTTTTTGTGTGCTCAATTTAGGGTTGATGAGTATCAATGTTCTCGGTTGGCAGGTTGAGGTAATTTGTTCTTGGACTTGCTGAAAGGATGCATTTCTTCCTAGGTTAAGGCGGCACCGTGTGCGAGGAAGCTACCAGTAACATAACCAAAGCAAGTTAGACTACTTGTTTTCAATAGCTGCCATAACCTAGCTGCTAGGTCTCTTGCAGGTTTGTCCACTTGTGCTGTAGTTGAAATAAGCTTAAGATAGCCTACTAACAGAACCGTAGCCAGAGGCGCAGCCAGAATGAGCCCGAAGAGGTCATGGACCCCCGAAACAAATCTGCTAAGATTTTTCTGTGGTGCCTTAAATCAATTCGAACTGCTCAAAAATAAACAGAAGGAACAGTCGGACTCAAGTAACAACTATTAAATCTGTCGTTCTCTCATAAACACCTTGCAACGTGACCTTTTGCGATTAGATGCGAAAATATGCGACCAAAGCATGCAACTTTATTTGCAAAGTTGCCGTATATTTTGACAAAACGACCCGAGGTGCAGTCTGAATGAAATGCAAGGATTCAGCTTTCTTGCAAAGGAGCTTAAATTTGGATCAGTCATTTTGAGAGAAATCTTTGCATGAAGTAATTCAGAACTACCAAATAGAAACTTTTGGTTAAGACATGATCAACCCAAAGCGCACCACGCAGGGTCGGATTAAATGAACCCAAGGCCCCATAAACGCTTAGCGTAACGTTTCACTTCAACTTTGCAGAAGCACCAATCAAAAACATCAAAACTGATAACATTTGGCAGCCTGAACTTCAGAGACAATTGGGGGTGAGCATGTACGGTGGTTCGTATGTGGTTAATTTGTTCACAAAGAACGTTCATCACAAAAAAGATCTTTTTGCTTCAGTGACACTACACAAAAATCTTTTTTGTCACAGACTCTCTGACCATCTTCACCGCGCAAATCGTCCATTCACATGTGTAATCAGGAAAGATATGTCTACACTTTTACGCAGATCAAAACGTACACCGTTCAGAAAAAAATGTTCTCAACACGCAAAAGCAACTTGAACAGTACTATTTGACTGACGTTTTGCGATGGGAGCTTTACAATAATCACAACAATTAACTGTTCCGTGATCTAGTGGACAACAGCGCTTCGTTTGATTTAAATCAGGGATGGAACCTATTTCCTATCACGGACCTCATAAAATGCGGAACATCGCTATCGGGCTGAAAAAATTTTTCGTTTTATCTTTAAATTTTACCTTTATCTTCCACAGGAAAATAGAGAAAGAAAACTACGTCAAGGAGCGATAGATTTCTTTTGATATACCGTCTATGTGTCTGCTTGTCACTGAGTTTCGTTTTGACACGATGTTGTGTTCTAACTTGGGCAAAGAAAATTCTGATGCGGGCCATATTAAATGTTCACGCAAGTCGCCTTTGGCCCGCGGGCCGCATGTTCTCCACTCCTGATCTAGACTGATACCCTCACAATCACGACAAGCACTTCGCAACTAATTATTACGTCAGCGCATTATAGGTAATTCCAGAGGCGTAAGATTGCAAAGATTACTTAGTAACGATCCTATTGAAATGGCCCGTGGTATCTGTCACTCTGTCAATGTGTACTTTTTGAAAAAAGTCAGCTACGAAAATTTTCATATTGCCGCATTTTTGCACGCGAAATCGTTGATGGTTGACTCCAGGTCCGTATCTCCAAGAATCCTATACTCCATGCAACGTCTTTATCGTAAAGGTTTAATTCTGACTTCTTAGTGAACACTAACTGCGAATCTATATTTGTTGTGGCGAGTTTTCGCAATTCATCTGCTCAGGTTTTCATGCCTGAGTGATGTTCTAACTTTAGTAAGTTGTCCGATAATCTTTTCAACATACAGTTCTAGCTCAGTGTTTCTAAAACTTTGCAAACACACAGAACCATTACGTGGTTTTCCAAGCTCTTTTCGAATCCTATTTTTTCCCAATACATGTAACACGAAGGAAAAACTGAAATAAAATCATCAACAGTTTATATTTAATTATACAGTAGCCCACGCGTTTATTCATGTTTCAGGTGACTTTCGTCGAACCCCTGAAACGGCTCCGTCGAACCCTAGGGGTTCGATCGAACCAGGTTTCAGAATCACTGTTCTAGCTACTGCTCAATCGAATTTCAACCAGCACAGACTAATGGAGTAGAAAGGGCAAAGCGTTTTGTGAACGTCCATTTGCATTGTTACCAACCTGAAAAGGATAAGTAAAATTTCGACGTTGCCCCCTCCCTGGAAAAATTTCTGCGGACGCCCATGGATGCATTCATTTCGATCTAATTTTTGGTGATGAAAACTGTCACAATCACTTTGCCATTACAATCACGACTTTTGAATTCCGCATTGGTGATCAGCTGGATGTCGATATCAAACTTCCAAGGCGCACCTGGGCACCGTGTATGTCGAGAAAATCATTCTAGCATCTTGTCCTGAGGAGTTCTACAAACGAACCGTTCTTATTCCTCTTTTGGAGAATGTGATTCATCATATTGAGGCTCGGTTTTCTTTCTCGTCCTACAACTCTGTTTGAAGTGTCAGTATTTTAGTCCTGCTTTCCTTAAACTTGGCAGTTTTTTTACTTTCCAACACAGTTTGGGCATGCACAGCTGTGACGTTGACTCTTCTTCGTCAATCTTGAATGCAGAATATAATAAATCGATGTTTCACTGATGCACTGTCCCAAAGTCTGAGCTGCCGTCAAACATTATGGAGAGAGTAGCCATTTGTGAGCTTTTCTCTTTCCCAAAATTTCACACATTTTGCACTTATTTGCAACGTTACCAGTCACAACAGCAACATGTGAACGTTCCTTTTCAACACTTCGACAGCTGCTAGCCTATCTACGCAGCGCTATGGAACAAGTTACAACGCCAGGTTTTTTTTAAGGTTTCGCTTTGGTGACCGCAAGGAAATTTTAAGAGACCGCTTGGAGGAATTTGAGAGACCGTTCTCCATTGATGTGATCTC
>JGI24021J15306_10009729_pt1 | contig 11890 bp, 6 predicted proteins | sample Ectturendosymbi1_FD_15306 | JGI IMG/M metagenome (IMG submission 15306)
TGGTAGGGGGGGATAGAAATTTGTTTGTCAGAAAAGGGGGCGCTGGCCACAAAAAGAGTGGGAGACACTGCTTTATATAATAAGTTATTTAGTGGACTATCACACGCTTTTTTTGACAAACTTCAGTGCCATTATTTGACTACAAATAGTTTTTTGTCCCACGTTTACTAATGAAGTTATTGTTGTCAATAAAGACCATATTTCCAATCGTAGTTGAGACTAGCCTACGAATCCGAACAGGGGAGGAATGAAAAGTTCCAAAGTGAGCAAAGGGAGGAATGCATCAAAAAAGGTTGGGAACCACTGCTGTCGAGGATGAAGTGAATAATAACAAAACGTCTTATAGGCGTATTTCTTATTGAGCACTGTAGATCCTTTTGTAGGCATTATGCATTTATTGAAAATTATATTATGGATGAATTAGAATACACAATGCAGGGAATTAATCTTCCCCACAGAACTAAGCGCGATTGCGGTCAACCGTTGGCTTTCATTTTCTTTCAAAGCAATCTTTCAGATATATGTCATGGATAAATCAATTCACGATATTCTCAGATGACTAAAAGGACATCAGCATCCATAATTGCTAGCACAATAACTTACGCAGTATGATGCCAAATATTTATTTTTGTTTTCAACTATGTTGTATCGTCAAACAGAAAAACTGCTGTTGGGCGCTTGAAAAAATGAAATCTAAAGATTTTAAAAGGCGTAAAACGGCAAAACCACTTATGACTGTAAGACCGAAGCATTCATGTGGTGATGTTGATAAAGAATGAACCATGTTTTCCACTGCATCTTCCCTCGTCAGTTAAACCAAAGACAAGTTGAAGGTAACCAATCCGATAACTTGATGAATCGCAGACATACAAAAGGTACCGGGAAGTCTGCGTGCCGCTATATAGGACACCGGTTTCGAAGAAACGACTGGTATTATTTTAACTATTATTTTGTGGCATTTTCATGCAACTGCGTTTCGATATTGCAAAACATCAGGACTCTTGTATTTTATTCGGTTACTATCGAAACATTTAGCTTCCATGATACGTGATAATTAAAAGCTTTACGTTTGCTGCAAGCGTTAAAGTAATCAGCTGGTTGGACTCCGCTTTCATAACTTTGCGATAATTCAGACTTGTACATATCTATATTTAAGTAACTAGTCTTCTGCGCAAAGACAACTCAGTCGAATCTATTAAGAAAGATTCGTTTAATAGGAAATCGATTTTACAATACTCTACGTATCCTCAGTTCAAAAAATCTTATTTAGGTAGAACCCATGATACATGGTTTAGAACCCATGATGCATGGTTTAGAACCCATGATGCATGGTTTAGAACCCATGATGCATGGTTTAGAACCCATGATGCATGGTTTAGAACAGTGGATTTCAACCTGGGGCCGCGAACCCCAGAGCGGTCGTGAACCATTTTTGGAGGGGTCGCGAGTACATATTTTATGTACACATCTGTATTAAATTTGCTTTATTTGAGTTTCATATAGGGGTCAGTAGGTTATAATGGGTTGTTATAATGGGTCGCGCTATAAAAAACGTCGCAAACCACTGGTGTAGAAGGTTCTTTCGAGCTTTTGACGTGAATGTATGTTGCAATCCCACGCCAAAGCTTCTTTTAGCCATACAATATCGCGCAAGGCATACACCACGCTTTTTGTTTGCACAAAGTTGTTTGAATTCGCATACCAGTCACTCTAAAGCTTTTTCAACTTTGCTTGGGTTTAGAGTAATTGTTGAAGGCTTCATGGAGTTAAGACTACGTTGCTTCATTCAACTTAATGCGATTGAAATCCATTTTTCGAAACCAGGCGTATTCTTTTGTGTCACCCGAGCTTCCGCAGCTTCATCAAATCAAAATCAGCAACAGCCAAAATTTGTTCTGAGGTCCTGTCTTTTTAAAATCTTATGCGAAATTACAAATTCATTACAAAAAATGATGTGTTGATCAATGTCGGGAAATCATTCAGAAACTTGAACAATGAAAAAACATCAAAAGGTTGGATTTGCGATCAAATGTAATCTTGTGAATGCATCAGTAAAACCTGTAAATATAGAGTTGATATTTTTAAAATTCAATTGTTATTGTCCCTTTCATCTTTTAACTATGTCTCTGGGCGGTGTAAGCGGTCAACCTTTTTGGTTTATCTCTTAAAGCAATTAGGTTATTGACTAAAAATGCAGTTCCTATCGAAACTACTTTTCTTCAACTCACGTGTAAGTCCAAAAGATGTTTTCGAGCATTTCAATAACAAAAATAAAATGGCAGCTGCTCAAAGGCATACTGTATGTTCAGACGTTCAAGACACTTGAATCAGTGAAAAGACCCTGAACAATTAAAACGCGTTTGTTTCCTGTTTTCAGGATGCTTCTGGCAGACGGCAATAGGGTTAGAAAACATATTGCTGATATGTTCAATAGATCCTTGTTTGAAAATCGCATCCGCAGAAACTAACCTAATGTTTGCCATTAAAATGTTGGGAATTGGATTAATGTTTAAACAAATACATTTTCAAGAAAAGCCGTCTTTTCAAATAGAAAAAGTAAATATTGCTTGTGAAAACGCATATGCATTTCTAAAATGCTTCGAATTGTTTTGTGACGGCATTGTTTTTACATTCATAGAGGAAGGCGAAATAATTTTTACCAAAGCAGTAAACTTTATGCGAAGTTTACTGCTTTGTTAAAAATTATTTCGCCTTCCTTCATACGTTTGCAAATTTAGATTGCGTTTCCAAGCAGCAGAGCGTGACCTTCTTTGTGACGTGAAATATTGACAGTTTTAAGCCAATATGTTGGTACTTGATAAAAATATAAAAAGGTATCCTAGAATTTTTTCAAGTTTAAAAAAATATTGTCTCGGTGTCAATGTTCAAAAAAAGTTATCACCTTAACCAGGATCGCTCATGAACAAGATTCCCTGGAAGGGATCTGTATATTGCTCATTGGGTAAATAAAGGCCTGCAAAGAAACTTCATAGCAAAGTTAATGTTTTCCAAATTCCTTCAACAGATTACAAAATATCGTATCCATTCGAGTATGCAGTTTTGTTGTTTGTATCAAACATTACACGGAACTGACTTCTGGAGAACTTGCCTAAATTTTTTTGAAATTATTTTTCGTTTGCACCGCTTGGCTGCAACAATAAACATGGTTCGACACAATTTGCAATAATGAGCTTATGGTGCTTTTTGCCTTTTGTTGTTAAAAAGAGAAAGTTTCACTTTTTTTAGTTTTTTCAAGTTACACGATATACCATTATTTTAACAGGGAAGCTTTAAGTTACACGATTTAAAATTATTTTTTACTTGCAGTTACGCTTTATCAGCTCTTTTTAAACGATAAAGAATGTTCGACAAAACTTGTAACATTTTAACAGGGTCCATTAGAGAAGGCGTGGCACTACATGTGGGTCATATTTCAACCAATCTTGTTTGGTCTGACTGGAACACTGGTGGATGTCAACATGATGGATGGTAATATTCGGCAAATGCAATTTTCATCACTACGAAAATGCCAGCATAAGCTTGTTTCATTTACGTCCCATAAAACAACAAAAGCAGGACCTAAACAAACGATTTGTCATTCAATCAAGCTTGTAGAATTGATACGAAAGCTCTACATGTAATTTAAATGTATCAGTGAGTGTTTCTTATTGCCTCATTATTTGCTCAAAGTTAAAAGAAAAAACTGTCTTATGGTGATAAAGAGAACTCGAAAACTTCATTTTTAAAGATGCGTTAGGTTTAGTCTTCCAAATATTGAACAAGGCGTTATATATGAAGATAAAAGTGTGTTCACCATGCATAAATAGCAGAAAGTGTCAAATACTGTTCTAGGTTTGCCAGGTTACTGACAACGAAAATCAAAGACGTCACGCATGACGTCCAAGCGTGTTATACAAAAAAGCGTTTTGGTGGTTAAGTCGTTCGTGTTGGGAAAAAAAATTTAACTTGTTTCAACAGCAACCACATGTGGACTGGGCATAGCTACACTGGTGTGCTCAATGGCGGCACGTTTAACAGTGAGCACTTCAGTCACCTTCGGTCAAAAGTTTAATCTGAAAGAGAAGATATTTGTTTCAATTTCCTGGATTCCCAAAGGCACAGTGCAGGTATGCTTGAACAGTGCAGGTATGCTTGAGTAGCATCCACAGGTTTAGAGATAGACTTAAGTGCTGAGCGTAACAAGGGACTCATGAGCCAAACAACAAGCTCATGACATAGTAAGAAAGCTTGTTTCTCCTTTGAAATTCAAACACCTACCTTCTCGTATCGGTGGTGCAAACTTTTGGTACTTTGAAGCGTTTGGTCTGCAAACTATCTTATCAGGACTTGAACTTACAAAGACAGTTCAAAGTCCTTTGATATACCCTGCCTTAATGGTTTGTCTCAGTTCCCTGCGATTCCCGCTTTTCGCCAGCCCTATAAAGTTGATAAAAGCTAGGTTTTTCGAAAAGTATGTACATTGGTACATTGAGTATTTCCTTAGTTTTGTTTGTGGCACAACAATAATCCACAATAATATGAAACGATTGGCAAAATTGCGATACCAAATTTTATAAATAATTAGGGTGATTTTGTAAATGGATACTTGGATAGTTTTGTGAAGGATAATTTAGGCATTGTACTGATGATGGTAGCAGCAGTTACCGAAACGTCTGCAGTGTTGTTCACATCGATTGCTTGCTTTGACCGTTTTTTCATAATGTGTGTATTTTTGTAAATTTTTGAAAAAGCCAGTTGTTCAATCAGTTGCAAAATATATAGAACCTCCGTATATTTGTATCTTGCAACGATCTTGCAAATTGTTGGTTAGAAATAAAAGTTTCAGATATGCACTAACGAACGTCATCGAGGGTCAGTTGGGTTGCTTGCAACTCTGAATTTTTTTGTTGCTTTTTCCCTATGTTTCCTTGAGCGACTTCCTAATATCAGTTCTGCTGTAAATCATTGGCTGTAAGTGGGATGGCCACATCAACTAGTACCAATAATCTCGTAATCAACAAGAATGAGTTATTACTTAAAAATTATTGTACAACTTTCATTTTCTTTTCCGTCCATGCTTATAACAATGTTCACAAATATACTCATGATTTGAGTAACAGCATTTTTGCAGAAACACTTGCGTATTTAATACGAATTATTTATAACAATTGAACGTAATTACGCTGGCTCGTACATGATCCGATATATCAGCAATTTCTGTAACAGACAAAATTCTCTACGACCTGTTTGCAAACTTGTATCACCGATGTCTCATAATTATTGCCTGCAATAGAAAAAGAAACACAACACGTTGTGCAAAGAATCAGACATGAAATTTACTTTATTTTCTTTGTTATTTCTCTTCTCGCATTTCAGGCCGCACTTGGATCCTCTGCGTTAGATCTTGCGCTCAAGTTGGATCGTCCTGATCAGGAGGTTTACTGGGCAACTCAGGTAAGAGCCAAAGGGTGCGCACGCATGGGCGTTGTTCCAGCAAAATATTTACAGGGGCCAGGCTTAATGTGAAAACGAAACGATGAAAAGACTTGTTAAGAGCACCGCAAATACCAAATAATCTTTAACCACAGACGCATCGTCCGCCTATGATTGCAGGCCTTGAAAGTATTGAAAATATTTTTTCAAAGAAGAAGAAACGTTTTTTCAAAATATTCACGGTCCCTGGAATCCCCAGGTCTTTACAGGCACAATGCCGGTGCTTAGACCCCTCGGTAAACGTACGCAACAGATCAAATAAGAGGAGTTTTTATAAACGGCGTTTCATCCTGGACTGAACATTCAATTTCTTTCATTATAAATGAAACTTACAGCCATGCGCTTCTTTGAGTATTCACTAATATAGCAATCTAAGATCCTGCTTTTGTTGGCCTGCTCAGATTCTGGTTCTCGCCGTTCTGGCGACCTTGATAACCGCCCCCATCGGTGCATTCGGCATCAGCTTTTTCGGACCAAAGTTGCTTTCCGCAAACACTGGAGACTCGCCCAATCCCCATGACAACGAAGCTTTCACAGAAGTAGATCCTCCCGGTTCGCCGTCGAGCGTTCAGAGCCACGAGTCGCATCGCACAGCTTTCTCGACGTCAACTGTCGATTCCGTGCTGGATGATCAACAACATCCCCGCCAGAATAACAACCAGCAAGAAGATGATCACAACCACCACCATTGCCACAACTGCCACCACTGTCATCTTCCCGGTCTGAACCTCCACAACAGGAAGCCATCGCTGGACGACATCAAGGAAGAAGCAATAGAAGCGGAAGAACCTACTTCGCTATAGTTCCATGTTTTGTACCTTTATGCAAACCCGAGATTTTTTTCAATCTTGTAGAAGCTAAGCTAATCGTTGACTCAATCCAAATAGTCAGTGGTTCATTCAGGCCGTCCTACTGAAACACTGCACAGAATGTTGCTCCCTTTCAAAACTGCATAATTTGCACAGATGCACTTCTTCCGATCTGCTCCGGCGTATTGATAAAAATACTCGTACGTCTTTAGCGCCAAAAAGACAACTATGTTGCAACTTGGATTATCATCGCATTGTTCTAATCATCGCATTGTTTAAAAAACGCGTTTTGGATAAACATTGAATTTGAAGCAGCCGGGATATCAATTGGAGCGTTCAAGACGAACCATTTAAAGAGAAAAATACCTGGCTCCTTTTAAATTATCAGAATTTCACTGCACAGAACATATACAAAGTTCTCTGATAGTGATAACAAACTATACAAAATTACCAGCAGAGATAGTGCTTGCTTGGTGTGCAGCTTAGCCTGTTTTGCTGAAACCTAAATTAAGAAGTGGCTAAAGTTTCGGTCATCAAAAATGATAACCAAATGTTTTGGTGACACTCAGACGCACCTGACCAGGATTTTATTAACAAAAGTCTTTCACACCATTTTCTAATGAAATTGTCAATGTTTTCACAAATCCCATTGTAAAGCACATGAAATGTCGTTAACTTCAAAAGCGAAGCGTATGCGTTTTCTGAAAGATATTGATGTTCAGTGGCTGCAGACATCTATGTTCCAGACATTGGCGAATGATGGAAGTTTTGTTTTTGTGATTGTGCCAAAGCAATCCTTTGTATGAGACTGAACGTAGTAACCCAGCGGCTCCCAATTTGGGGTTCCCAAAGGCGCGGCAAGGGGCCCGCGACCCTCCTGTTTCTTTGCAACGCTGGTCAGCAACATTGTAATATCAGTCAAGGTAATAATTGCGCTACAAGTATAATTTCAGTTCTCACCGAATCCAAATCTGAATCCAAATCCAAATCCGAAACCGAAACTTCATGATTGTGTACGTTTTTGCGATTTTGCGTTTTTATAAACTTTAATATTTGGTATTTGAGAGTCCACGCGAAGAAGATTAGTGTAATCAGAGGTCCGAATATAGGCAAAGATTGGGAAACACTGCAATAATCGCACAAGTCAATTTATTTGCACAACACGTCGTGGTTCTGTTTGTGTTTGTACAGCCTTCGATGACTTGCTCTTTCGATTGCCCAAACGGGTTAGCACGCACAGTCCTCTTGTAGCTATTTGCAGCATTAACCACATTTTGGTACCACATTGAAACTCGTTTCTTGGCGAAACGAGCAATTAGTCAACAATACTAGAGTTGGGTAGAAAAACAAGATTGCTCTGTTTCGATCACTGGAAGCAATGTGTCAAAAGAGGCACCATTTTTTAACTATAAGGTCGTAGCATAATCTGACAACTTTCGGAAAAAGTGAATTTCCCCCTGCCGACATTGTAACTTGGGTAAACGATGCTCTTGAAGAGTTCTTTCTGCAGCACGCACAGTTTTTCGCTTGCCATGTCTGTTTTGCGCTATCGTGACTATATTCGCAGCATTCCTTGTTGTTTCGTTTTGTTCTTTTGCGTTTATGCACCAAGTGTTTCTTATTCCTGCTCTGTGCCATTTAGAATCCACTCCATCTGTCGCCAAAAATGAAAAAGCTAAAATTTGACTTTGAGTATTTCTTCACCACTCGATAGATTGCGTTCAAAGATCAGGAGTAGTTATTGTCATGCCTCGAGGCTCGCTGCCATTAGATCAAGGGCGTACGCAAGGGGGGGTTGACCCCCTCTCCCTTGAGCTTGATATTTTACAAAAACTGCATTACCTACACAAAGGAAATTAACTGTTTTTGCGTGCTTGTCCTTGTTAATTTGTCGACTTAATGCAAATACCACGGAATTGATTGGCATGCAGATTTGAAGGAACATTGTAAATTGGCCAAGAAGTTATAATTAGGTTTTGGTGGGAATCTGGTTTATCGTCTGCATCAAGAAACCATCTCACCACCTTTTGCAGACCTTTCGTCCACTTAGATCACAATGTTTGCATAAAACATTGCGGTTGTCCTGTACCCACTGTACAACATTCTGTGCAGTGTTTCAGTAGGATGTGAAAAAAACTGTCAGGAGATGGTCTTTTCAAATTAGGAGCAAATTTTATACTGAGTTTAATTTTGCTATTTAACTACAGTACTGATTTTAAGTCATCCAATCTTCATGTAGATCTTTTCTTTTTATGTTTCGTAGGTGCAGTAAGTCCCAACTAGGATGATGTTTGCTAAGTGCTCGACATTTTTACAGAAACATGCATGGACTACATCCATCTAACGTTAATAGCAATTGTTGGAATCTCAGAGAAATCATTTTCACTTGTGCAGAAAATATTTTATTTTTGTTTTGTTGTTTTTTTCCTATTAATAATTGAATAGAAATCTTGCTCAATCTCTTCAACCCAGCCGAACATAATTCAATAGATAGTGCAAACGCAGGGTTTTTGCAATTTGATCAATCGTCTTGTGAGACCCTGGCCAGTGTGAGAGGCAACGTTGTGTTACGCGATGGGAACTGTTGGGAAAATATGACACTCTGAGCTCGGTTGTCATCAGACACGATTGTTGACAGAGATAAGAGCGCGAGACTCGATGGTACAAGTAGGCTAACAAGTAAATTCCGCTTAAAGTTTAACTCCAGATGCTGTAGTTTCCTTGAACGTTTGTTTAGCGTTTGACAGCAATGAAATCATTGAGCAATCAAGACTTTGAGGCCGAAGATGGCTGCTTTGGCTTCACTGTCGATCAATAAAGTACAGTATCTCAGTGAACCCTCTTGCTAGAATAGCTTTTTATAAAAGCACAAATCCCTAGGTTGGACTGCTTTCAAACTCCAGTAATTCAAGATCAGAACTTCTCCATAAAATTAAACAAAACTTTTAATGAGTATTTAGAAGAAAAATATGGACACTGTTATAGTAAGTAAGACCGAAGACTTTCAGCTAATTCGTTTTGACGCGTTCGTTTCAATAAAAAAAGAAAACAAATCACATCCAAGCAATGTTGAAAATGACTAGCCAAAAAATGGAATGAATCCAAATAAAAGAAATCACCAAATTCGTCACGTTCCTTTGTGCTGCAGCGAACAACATCCTGAACGTTAATAGCGCAGTTCAGCACCAATACAAGGGACAACAGTTTTAAAGTTATAGTGCATATGCGCGCAGAGTTACTCAGCACCACACTGTGCCTTGAGTCAAACAGTAATACAAGGCGATTGCACTAAAGCCACTACAACGAGTGAGCGTGCACGCAAGCAACCAAAACGGTTTTTGCTGCTCTGACTGAGGCCACACTGCCAGCTGACCACTCTGAGACGAGTTCACACAGCCTAATCGAGGGATAACCCAGAAGCGATAAGGATCTTTACCCCCAACAATTCAGTATCGGTGCAATTCAAGCTTCAAAACCAAATAACGCGCCGCACAAATTACCCAACAACCTGCGCCACCAAAGTGGAAACAGGTATAACTTTACGCAACAGGTATAACATGCGATTCATTCTTTCCATCTCAAGAAAACTGATCATAGTACACGCAGCATGTTAAGCTTTACTTGGAAGTCTAGCGCTGTGGACCACCACAAAAACTTTCACAATATTTATTTTCCTGAGCAACACTTAAAAACCAAAAAATCCTGTTTGGGTTAAAAACACTAATAAAGTAGTTCGTTTCAGAGAGCTGTTCACCTGAACAATGCATGAGACAAGTGTGTCGAACTGACTATTGAAGGATTTAGCGCTCCTTCATTTGTAAGCTGGCGCAGAATCATGTTTTCACAAAGTTTTTTACAATTTAAGTATGCTTTCTTTTTTCGGATGCGATGTTGACGTTGTACCAGAACGGCAAAAGTGTATAAATAAACCGCAGAAAAAATTTCTTAAAATTAACCGAATAAAAACCAAGGAAGCAAACTTTCCTGAACATTTCATTGAACACCCTCAACAAAAAGTCAATTTCGTGTTAGCGTGTTTACGCTCGCGTCGTTTGTCTGATCCACAAGAGAACAGTTTTTCTGCAAAGGTTTGTTAACAAAACGACTTAATTCCAAAGCTTTTGATATTTTTTCTCCTAAAGCAAAGGTCATCCTAATTGCACCTTCTTTCTTAATCTAAACTTCTCGTCACGAAAAACCTCCACTTGGTAGGTAGCGTTACCGTAGCTTCGTATGATGCTTTCAGATTGGCAGCTGAATCATGTTTGGAAAAAATTAACATATTTTCTATTGCGTTTTAGTACTTGACTTTCAGTTCTTCTGAATTGTTTCTTGAAACGTTCTACGATAATATCCGGATGTTTTCTTTTGTTTGGTGTTTCAATGTTGCTTTGGATTTAAACTCCTTCAGAACAGATATTACTGCAAGAACAACAAGCACTCTTATTTGCCATTATTATTGGCAAAGAAATACCTTTCATCCAGTTAGTATATTCGCTGTTACCTTCTGCCACCTTTCTTTTCATTTTGAGTTGAATGGATACGCTTGACTAATAATTTCAGATATAAAACTATATAATTTCCGCCTACTGTTATGACTGCAATCGTCTAATAATACTTAAGTTCCGCAAAATTATAGATGATACGAAAAAGTTGAAAAGATATCACAAGACAACTACAGAGTAACAAAATTTGGGCAAAGTCTCACAACACTGCGCTCTAGGTTCAGAGGATGCGTTTATGATGTATTTTAAAAAGAACAAATAAAACTTGAAGATTTTTTCTATGTTCAGCCCCTAAATTCAATTATCTACCAAATTTTCATGTACACCAAAATGATTTTGGGGCCGCACGGTATATGTCTGCGGGACGATTGCGGGTTGGCCTCGATTTGTGGGTTGGCCTGCGTTGCGGGTTGGCCTCGTTTGCACCACCCTGATACAGCCTATAAAGAGAGTTGGTGACAGCAAACACCAGCATTGTCAGAGTCCAGCACCCACAGCGAACAGTTGAGATTTAACTCCGCCTCTCCGGACACAATCTTTTGAGCAGGAATACAATGACTTTTCTTCACATCCTATATGCAATTCTTTCAATCCATTGCTTGGACACACTAGATCTCGGTGCAGGTGTTGAGCAGCCATTCGATTATCTCATCGTCCAGAACCGTCAGGCCGTGCAGTCCATGCTGGGGAGGTTGATGGATTGAACAGTTAAGGACATCATGGCGACGGTTTGCAGTTCTTTTGCGCCACACTCACAAACCGCAGAAGGGGCCATACCCCATTTGTTTAGTCAGCAGAAGAAGAAACGTCTGACACAGGTGCGGAGACAGTTAAGCCGGACCCAGAATGTTCTTGGGAGGGTGGATTCCGGTGTCGGGGATAAAAGTACGGCGTTCCGTAATGTTCTCCAACCACTCCGCATTCCACTTGTGATCCGTCCAGTACACCGCACATACATGTTGTTGTCCGATTGAATGATGAGTTGTTGTGCGGAAGGTGCAAATGGGTGCCTCGATTTAAGATGCCGTGCATTCGCACTCGGTGGACAGGTGAGCACTGAGTGGAGCAGATGTCCAGGCTCCA
>JGI24021J15306_10009730_pt1 | contig 11889 bp, 7 predicted proteins | sample Ectturendosymbi1_FD_15306 | JGI IMG/M metagenome (IMG submission 15306)
GTTGTTTGATTTAAGAAAATATAAATTTTGACAAAATATAATTATGTCATTTATGTTTTGATAAAATACAGGTACTGTTGTGCAGTGAGGTGACTAATAAAAAAACAGAACTAACCCAAGAAAAAAATTAAGTCTACAGCTTTGCTTGACTTAAATTTCAGTCTCTGTAGAATCATTTTGCAAAGTTTTAGTTATCTTGGTTGCCTTGCATAAAAGTCATGTTTTTTTCCAAAAAATGTCCAAGATGACTGCAAGAGAAGTTTAAGTGCAGTAAAAGTCTTGAAATTTCTGGAGGCTTTCCACGATTTAATTTTTACGTATTCTGTTTTGAGAGGTGTCACAAGGTAACTCTTTCTTAATGAAACATTACTTACCAGTTCTCAGCTGGAGAAAAGCACAAGGTTGCTTCAAAAGTAAACTTCAAAGAAGACAAGGAAACCATTATCTGAAAATGCAGCAACGCATGTGATAGTTAAAATGAACTGACAGTTTATTGTTTTAACACTTGCAGTGCAGTGTGGTTTTGCCAAGAATTGGATTGGTTACAAGGTAATTTTTAAGAGTTTGCCATGTTCATACCACTTTCATAAAACACCTTGCAACTGAAGCACAAACAAGGGTTTGTATTGATCTTTCACTTCATAGTTTTCTACGTAAATATATGAGGTGTGTTTGAAAAGTAATGAGACTGTATGTGCTGTATAAGTTATGTGTCCGTTTGGAATTAGCACTGTATGTTGCAATGTAGGTCAACTTTTCAGGAGTACAAATGCTGTATCTGCTTTCTGTGCAAACTGTAAGCTTTTTGCAGGCTTTTGTTTGTAGTTAGTCTAGCGTTGATCGTTGTGAAAAATTAAGGCCGGTCATTGTTGCTGTACACAATGACCACCGAACAACAAACCAACTTGAAGTTTCTTGTTTGGCTTGGAAAAACTCTAACAGATGCACTCAGATTACTGCAAGGTGTGTATGGAGATGAGACAATGTCAAGACCTCAGGAGTGGCACAGGAGGTATAAAGGAGAGAAGGGAGGATGTGGAAGATGACCGAGGATGGCCAAGTCCAAAATCAAGGTGATGTTGATTTCTTTCTTTGATGTGAGGGGCATCGTTCATGTAGAATTCATGACACAGAACCAGACCATCAACCATCAAATTTCAGGTACGTCCTGTGACATTTGATGCGGTCAGTGTGAGAGAAGAGGCGACATGTGTATGAAAAAAATCATGGCTGCTTCACCACGACAGTGCTCCAGTGCACAGTGCATTGAGCACCTGGGCATTTCTTCCCAAAAATAACATTGCTGTGCTGGAGCAACCTCCATGCTCACCAGACCTGGCTCTTTGTGATTTTTCCTGTTCCCTAATCTCAAGGGAGTCATGAAAGGAACATGTTTTCCTGACGTAGAAGCTGTTAAAATTGCCATGATGAAGGAGCTATGAGCGATCCCAGACAGTGTCTTCCAGAGTGCATGGAGGCATGGTAGAGGAGGATGGGGAAGTGCGTTATATCTCAAGGGGATTACTTCGAAGGCGACATGCTGTAGTTTGCAATTTGTATTTGGAATAAAATATTTATGCACAGTCTCGTTACTTTTCAAACACACCTTGTATAAAATTTGAAAAGAGAAAAAGGTTACAGCTGGTATATATCCAAAGGATTGAGCCTTATTGGTACTAAGCCTAGTATTTGGTTTGTAATTACCAAGTACATAAAAATATATAGGCTGGCAGAAAAGTGTAAAAAATCAAAAAATTGCAAGTATATCTTCAAAAAATCCAAAACTCCATTGAAGGCAAAACATAGCTTAGTAGTGATTTGATAATAATGGCATGCAAGATCATCATACCTGAAGCACATTATTGTTTTGAAGTTAAAGCCACTATCAACCACATCATCAAGATGTCAATGAGCTTTGAAGATGTCAAAGTTGTGTCACAATAAGTAAATAGTACTATCTTGAAGCAAGCACGCATGATGCTTTTTATGAGATGAAAAGATTTAATTTCTAATTTTATGTTGTAGTATTTTGGTATAGAACAGAATGGTCAAGCTACTTTTTGACTTAAGGGCCATTTTACTAAAACATGACATCTCATGGGCCACATCCAATAAAACAAATGTATAAAACAGGTTCACAATGCTTAAAACCAAAAAAGGGAAGATAAAAGAGTGCATCATTGAAATATTCTTCATCACAGAAAATATACTTTCAGACATGTATGCGCTAGTTTATCCAGACAATTGCCTCCCGCTGAGGGTTAGCGGCAGACCATACCTTGTAATTTGATTGCAAAACAAATAAATAAAACAAAATGGTGCACAGAAAAGGAATTATATCCAATGTTCTTGTGCAAATGCACTTTAGCAGCGCAAGCAGTTCAGTGAGACAAATGTAACTTCACACGTTTTTCTACTAATTTCCAATTTGAAGATTTTTTCTGAATGCTTTCGCAGGCTGCTAACAATGCTGTGGCGGGCCACATGCTGCTCGTGGGCCTGTAGTTGGATCACAATGGTATAGAACATTTGGATTGTAAAAACTCGCTCATATGACAAAGACAGAGATATAATATTTTTGAGTGAAAAACAATATCACATCCTGCCACACATACACCCAAAATTTTTTCTGAGATGCACACATATTTGCTAGATGCAAATTTTGAGTGCAAATGCACTTGCCAGACATTAACACCTTGATGGCGGGTCTAAGATACATTCATACCTGGAAATCGGCCTAAAACCAGCAGTTTTCAATTGCCTTACCAACGCCATATCTCCTCCACCAATTGCACTAGAGAGATGTTCAAACCCTTAAAAGATTCGGCAAGTCTTCTAGTGTGCAATGAAAAAATATTTTTTGGTTGGGGGTTGCAGATTTTTTGTGAGTGACATCATAAGTGAAGTAGTTTTTGGGCCATTCTGGCTCATGTTACCTGGACTAGGGCCCAAACGCTAGGCCTAGGTATTTCGCTGAAGTTTTCATTGGAAACTAGGCTCGAGTCTGAGTCTTTTGAGCCTTTGATTGACTTTCTGGCGCTTCTGGTTCAAAAGTTATGATCTAAAATAAACAAATTCCTTAATTATGTAATTAACTAAATGATCAAATATTTTGTTTACTTTAGGTCATAACTTTTGAACCCAAAGCCCAGCAGGTCATCCAAAGTATCAAAAGACTCGGATTGTAGCCTACTTTCTGATAAAAACTTCAGTGAAATACTACCATCTAATGGTTTGGGCCCAGGGCTAGGTGAAGTGGGCCAAGGTGGCCTAAAGGTCTACCACTTATGACGTCACTCACAAAAAATCTGCATTCTGCAGCCTCAACCAAAAAATATTTTTCGAGTACAGACTAGAAGACTTGCCGAGTCTTTTGAGCCTTTGAACAGCTCTCTACCACTTTCAGCATCAGAGTTATGCTCGCACAAAGCCACGTGCAATCCATTTTTTTGTCACGAAATCCTCAAAACTTACCATACACGAAAGAGTTAACATCGGCATCACAAAAGGATGGTTTGTAGGACTGCACTGTTTAATAGATTATGAGCTGAAGGTGACTGTAGGAAACAAATGTCTGGGAATGAGAAAGGTGCAAGCAAGGCTAAGAAGAATAGAATGTGTTGACAAGATTACTGTGATCTTGGTTTTTCTTCGCTGAAAGATTTCAGTCATGTGTCCCATAATAGTGTCAACGCTCACCGTAACAGTATTCACTAGTTTATTTTTCCAGACATTATGACCTAACTTTTTTTGGTCTAAAAAAAAACTATGGCCGAATGAGTTCCCAAACATGACATAATCAATGGATGATTTTGGAATGTAATGATGATGATACAACCTATGCACTGAAAGAGCAACTATATCAAAAGCTGGATGTAGTTGGATTTCTTCAGAAATTATAAGGAGCAAAAAGGCGTAGCAGATGTTGAATGGCATATTACTAGAGACCAACTGATATATTGGCTGATATTTAGGTTTTACCGATATATCAGTAATGCCCAAAACGGCGCATTTTATTGGCCTCAGTAGGTGTTGACAAAATGCTGTTGTATTCCTCACGCATCCAGACAACTTGCGCAAGAAAGCACAACGAAGCAAGTCAACAGTTATCTTACAGCAATGCTAGCAGGTGCAGTTTCATAAACAAACAGACAAGATTAACCATGGAGCATGCGTCGGCCATTGCAGCCAAAATGAAAGCATCATCATTAAGTTTCACAATGTTTGAAGCTACCACATGCAGGTGTTGTGTACGAATAAACTCTCGTTGTACTTCCAGAAGTTTTCGCAGCATAAGTTTGACTGTAACTTAAGTTGCAAAAGACCAGTCGATGCCTAGCTTAACACAGATTAATTTTTCAAAAGCTTGCCTGATGAATGAATTGCGTTATGTTAAACATCTGTGGTGTTATGAATATGATTACAAATGCAATCGCTACTCACCAGTGATGACAACTGTCGCTGTGAAGCAGTTGCATGCAACATCTTAAAAGGATTCTACTTTTCTTAACTCGATGTATTAGTGTTAGGCTATAAGTGCACTTGTTTATACTGTACGTATGCAAGCTAAAATGTCCTGCTCATGGTTAAGTCAACAGACATTTCCATGAGGCATGACAATGATAATTATAATTGTGATCTCACAATCCAAGCTGTTGCAACAAGGTATTGTCATTGCAACTTGTTCTTGTTGAATTTACTTCTGGCAGATGTGCGGTAATCGGTTATAGCCTAGTGCTGTTTAACATGAACAATTTTGTTTAGGCTTTGTTGTAGATGACCGGCTAACTTACTGCAGGCTGCAGGGTACTTGGTAAAAATGCAGAAAAAATTTGCTTTCTGCGTGACAATCTTGAACTGCTGAGATGGAACTACAGAGTATTGACAAATCAGTTGAGGTTGTTCATTTCATATACCAATGCCAGTACTTCACTTGCAGTAACTAATGCAAGTAGTTTACTTTTTTAAGGACATGCAGTTTATTTGATGTTACATTACATCAAAATTCCACACTTGATTCTACCCTTTCAGTCCCGTGTGCGCCGCTTTTCTTGCAGAGCTTTGCAATCCTATAACTCGCCAGGCGATTGAGCTAGAGAGCTGTTCAAACCCTCTGCGGATTCAGCATTTCTTGTAGCCAAACAAAAAAAATTCTTTTTCGTTTTGGGTTTGAGCGTTTTTGGGGAGAATGTCACAAGTAGGGATGTTTTTGCATTATTTTGGCCATCTTTGCCTGGCTCTTGACGCCATCCTGATGGGCCATTTTTTGGGCTCAAAGCTTAGTTGAAAACAAGGTCAAAATCTGCGTCCGTAGAACCTTTGATTGACTTTCGAGCGTATCACAAGCGAAAATTATGTACCAAAAATTTACCAAAATTTTGCTCCTTCAAAAGTCACTCTTGGGGGGCATTTCACCACAGGCAATAACTTGCCGTCAGATTAAGCTAGAGAGCTGTTCAAACCCTCTAAAGACTCGTGAAGGTATGTAGTTTGCAACAAAAAAAAATTTCAGTTTGGGATGTCCGTTTTTTTAAATGCTTATATAATGATAGGTTGTTTATGTTATTTTTTGCTGATGTCAGCATTTTTGCCCGACCTCCCTTAAGACCCGCAGGAGCCATTTAAATAACATAAAATTTTCTATGAGTTCAGCTGTTTTTTGGTTAGTATTCGGGACTTTGAAGGGTCCAAATGGGTTTTACGTGTTCCTGGTTCCAAGATTAGGGCCAAGAAAACTTAAAATTAATTTGGGAAATCCCTCAAAAGTATTGAGAAAAGCCCCAACTTTGGAACTAGAAACTCAATCAAGGGCTGTAAAAACGCATATTCTGCCCTAGAATCAAAAAATACTGCAAGCCAAAATATTGGCACGTGGGATCGGTTGATGACGTCATATAATTAACCAAAAAACATGTCCCAGTCATGATCCCATTGACCCAAAACCCCCAGCCAAATTTTTAAAAAATTTTAAATCCAAACTACACAACGCCACTAGACATTACAGGGTTTGAACAGCTCTCTAGCTCAATCTGCTGCCGAGTTATGGCTGCCAAAAGTTTGCCCTGAAAGGGCAAATTATGCCTTTTCTGAAAAGTTTTGAATTAGGCCAAAAACTAGGTGTTTTTGACCCATAATTTTGGCTACAGATATGCTGGCAAGTCAATCCAGGGCTCTATAGACGTGGATTTTGACTTAGTTTTCAACAAAACTTTGAGCCAATAGACTGGATCAATGGGTTGGGGCCCAGGGCCGGCCAAAGGTGGCTAAAATTTCCAAAACTTGCCCTCATTGTGACGTCACCTCCAGCAATACCCCCACAGAAAACGAAAAACTGTTTTTTCAATTTTGACTACAAGACTGGTTGAATCCGTGGGTGGTTTGGATAGCTCTCTAGCTCAATCATCTGGCAAGCTATAGGATTGCAAAGCTCTGCAAGATTTGGGGCTTTCGTAGGACTGAAAGGGTTAAGACTTGGATTGACTTTTCAAATTGAAAACCCACTTAGTTGCGGAAGAGTCTGAAAGATTGATTTGTTAACTATATGAGAAAACTAACTTTGGCTGTCATGACAGACCCTATATGAGAAAACAAAACTTTGGTTGTCATGACAGACCCCTTTGCACCGCATGTACTCAGCATTAAGCCGATAAATTATCACACGTTGTCACTGCAGGTCTCAAATGCGGGGTTTTGGAACAGGCAACAGCCTACATTTCCCTTGTAACATTGCATAGTACTATTACGAAACAACAATGTTACTGCCTTGTCTAAATGGCACCTGTGCAGTGACATGAAACAATCCACGTTTTTGAACACTCAAAATTGATATTGCATCAAACGCACGTGTTTCTGAATTTCCTCTTCTGGAAGGAAAATTAAAAATTTGCTGATCGATTCCTTGCTTACACCCATCATGGAAAGTACATACTCATTTAGTCATGTTTCACATGCAGTCTACATATTTGCTTAAGTTGACAGTTCGTCTGACCCCAGTTTGTTTCTGTTTCACCCCTCAACATTCGNTTAGGCCAGACCCGTAGCCTNGGTTTGAAGGTTTNGGGAGGCACAAAACATTTTTCAGTGGTCTCATCTTCTGTTTTTATTATATTTTTAATAAAAAATTTTCTTGGCAAAACAAAATTTGGAGAAGCACAAAAAAATTTAGGGAGGATTGCTCCCGAATGCCCCTGTGGCTACAGGTCTGATTCTAATTTTCCCTATACCTCGCTAAACCAACATTTTTTGACAAAACAAAGTAATTCCGATAAACGAGGTTTGACTGTAGTTACCGTATTTTCGGGACTATAAGGCGCAGTATCAAAAATTGAATGCCAGCTGTTCTTTTTCCATACATACCGGATAAGGCGCATTAAATGGAGCAAAACTTAAATATAAGTCAAACTGTATTCAACTCTTTCCCAATAACTCCTGAGCGCCTGAGTCGCCACTGGGAGTTTAATCTGTCATTACATATGAGGGAGTTTAATCTGTCACATATGCCTGATCCGCTAGAGACGAATAGAATAAAATAAAAGTTGTATGCGTGTTTTCGGCAATTCGGCATGCGCCAATGTAATCAGAAGCCTCGCCACGTTATACTATCTGTGGTATGTGCTAGCTACTCTCCTGTGCTGCTCATTGCGATTGCTGTTGGTATATTACGTCTATTTACAAAAAAATTGTAACTAGCGATTAAATAAATGGTACCATTTACCACATAAAACTGGCTTTAGATGAGAAAGCACAAGCAGATTCATACATTAGGCGCACCACATTGTAAGGCGCACTTTCGATTTTTGAGATAATTAAAGGATTTTAAGTGCGCCTTATGGTCCGAAAAATGCGGTAGTTGCCCTGATTTGTTCGTAGGCAATTATCTGCTTACCACGCACACAGAAACCTTTGAGCGAATGTTACGTCATAGAGCGGTTTATGGGGACAAGTGTGGAGTGGTATGCAAAATGAAACAATCGTGATTGGAGACTGTCCTCTCGCCATGAAGCGAAATATTACAAAACAACTGCTGCGTGTGCGTGGCAGTGTATGAGATTCTGACAGCATTAGACACCGCACTGCCAGAGGAGGAAATTCAGAAACACGTGCGTTCGACGCAATATCAATTTAATGTGTTGAAAAATGTGGATTGTTTCATGTCACTGTGCAGGCACTGTTTGGACAAGGCAGGGACGTTGTTGTTTTGTAATAGTACAGTGCAACGTTACAAGGGAAATGTAGGCTGTTGCCTGCTCCAAAACACCCGCATTGGAGACCTACAGTGACAGCGTTTGATATTTTATAGGCTTTAATGCTGAGTACCTGCGGTGCAGAGGGGTCTGTCATGACAGCCAAACAGACCCCCTAGGTGCACCCCTGGATATAACTGACTTGTTTATCAAACCTGCCGAAAATTAACAGGTACTATACGTTTTGCAATCAACATTTAGAATACTTACATCACCCATGTCAAACAGCTACAAGGTTATTGTTGACACACAATAAAGGTACATTCTTAAAAAGCCTTACCATTTTTTGTGCACCACTACAAAACAAGACTGAAAAGTAATGCATGTATAAGTTATTGCCATTCATTGTAAATAACTTTATCAGTTGCATACAGTTATCTCAGATTGGAACTTAGTTATTGGATGGTTACTCTTTAACACAGCTGTTTTCAATTTGGAGGTTGCAGCCCCCAGAGGGAACATTTTTGAAAGGGCCACAAGGTCAAATTTTATGTACACAGCTTTATTACATTTGCTTTATTCGAGTTTAGATGGAGGTCGTTGGGTTAAGTTTCTATCAGGGTTCCCACACATTTTTAAACATCATTTTCTATACTTTTTCCATACCTTTTCAATACTAAATTAAAAAAGTTCAATACCATTACTTCTCTTCATTTTTAAAATTCTTAGTCATGAAACTCAATTTTACACATCGTATAACTCTGAATAAATAATGAATTGCTTTGCCTTCAGTAAAATTCTCACACACTTCTTCAGATTTCTTTTCCATTTTGAATTTCCATACTTTTTTAATACCTAGTGTAGTTTTGGCCAAATTCAATACTTTTTCAATGTCTTGAAAACTAATTTTGAAATTCAATACTTTCAATACTGTGTGGGAACCCTGTTTCTATAATGGGCCATGGTACAAAAAAAGTTGAAAACCACTGCTTTAACACCTTCCCTACTGATTGGTTAAGTGGCACAAAAACTTTTGTGGTATGCTTAGGCAGTTGTCACTAGAATTTTGCATGTTCAAAGGTTAGTCTTAGAAATGTCGCCAAAGGGCAAAAATTCACACTGTTGTCTGAGAAGTATATAACACAAGATTCAGTCTAGCGGATATTTCGGGTAATAAATCTTTTTGGGTAATTTTTACCCCAAATTTTTTTTTGGCAATAACTTTTGAACCAGAAATGATAGAAAGCTAATCAAAGGTTTGAAAGATTCAAATTATAGCCTTGTTTTGTAGTTTCCACTAAAAACTTGAATGAAATACTTCTTTCTTGNAGTTGGGGCCTGCCCAAGNTCTGATGACCTCAGCNAAAAAGACCTACCCCAATTTTTACATCACCCACGACAAACTCAAATAACAAAAGCTAAAAATTTCTATTATTGCNAACTAGAAGACTCACCAAGTCATTTGAGGGTTTGAACAGCTCTTTAGCGCAATCGACTAGCGAGTTATGGAGATGCGAAGACTTGCCCAATTNGGGCAAATTATACCTTTTTGAAGTGAAAGTCACCTGGCTCCAAAGGTTTTAAATTAGCCTGGGCATAGATTTCAGGAGTTTAATGAAGGATCACAGAAATCATTAAAGCAATAACATCAATCGCTCAGTCAACTGAAGAATGAGACTAAGTGAGAATTTTTATGAGCCAATTAGTTTGCACACAAAACCAACTGCCAAAAATAAGCTTATGGTGTTGTACGATTGTCTGCTGGGTTTTGTAGATTTTAGCCTACAGATTTGAGAGTCAACAACCTGACATAGTTGAGCTATAGACTAATTCTCCAAAAAGAACAAATTTAATGAAAAAATACTTCAAGTATCAACATGCATTTGAATTAAAAACACTACTCACATCCTGGCTATCAACCAAACTGTGAATCCGGAACAAAAAACAGTTTTCTAATACAGCCATTTCTTTACGTCGTAGCACATGCACAACACTTGTCACTGCTCCAGATGGAAGTAACCTGGAAATAAAGATCGAAGCATTTTGTTATAAATCAGCTGAGCACATACAGCAATCCCTGTTACAAATTATAATGAAAACATACAAAACTATCTAAACTAATTATTAATTGCTTGATGTTGTTTATGCAATTTAAACAAAGTTTCACACTTAAAATTCTATACTTCTTTTGTTGCAATGAAAAATTCATGTGCGTTTGTCTGAGCAGCCAATGAAAATTGTGGGCCCAAGTGTGCAACTGCAACGCTGCAGGTTTCTTCAATGTGGGATGGAAAATGCAGTAATGTGCAACCAATGCTTTTCATCAAGATAATATCAAAGTAAGAGATAACTACGCTGCTAAAATCAGCCAAAACAAGGGAGGTCCAACAAGCAAGTCAACCTGAAATCTGCAACTTTCTGTATTGACTATCAAGAATACGTGATTCAGATTTGAGTCAGCTTGTTATTGCAGCAAATACAATTGAGATTTCTCTGCAATATGCATCACATAGCAGCATTTCTCATAAAAAATACTTGATTTTTACATGATATGATATTGTTCAACACATTGGCTAGTGGTATACCAAATTTGCTTCAAATTTAAAAAAGCAACATTGTCCTCTAAAATCGGATGTGTCATGTATAATGAAATAATAGTTGCATTAACTATCAACACTGGAAGTGGAAGTAAATACTAACCTTGATGGAGATACACAGCCATTATTTGCTTGCTTAATCATATGCACTTCCACTTTTGAAGTGAGGGTTGTAGGTTCAACTAAAGTAAACAACACCCAGTAGAATCTGACAACACAATAGCAAATCCTTTAGATTAAGGCTACTTCAACATTTCATGACTTAAAGCTGATAACCAAACTTTATGAAAATNAATGTAGGCAAAACACCCTAAAAATATTAGAAGCTTAAAAAAGACACAAATCAAACATAATAGTTAACATTAAAATGACCACAGCATCAAAATCAACAAAAACACACATATCAAAATATTTTTGAAGTCTTGGCAATAATTTGATGGCACAACTCAACAATTTATTTTCATATTGTTTACGCCTTTAGAGACGGCATAGTTCTTTAAATCCCACATGAGCCACTTTTTTGCATCACTTTGCACCACCATAACTCGCCAACCGATTGAGCTAGAGAGCTGTTTAAACCCTCTAACAATACGGGAAGTCTTCTAGTTTAGATTGAAAAACAATTGGAAAGTTCTGGATTTTTTGTGAGTAATATCATAATGGACGTAGGTTTATGTATTTTTGGCCAAAGTCACTGCACCCTGGATGCCAACACTAAAGCCAATTTTTGAATAAGTTTTTAGCGNAAACTAGGCTATAGTATGAGTCTTTAGAGCAGAGGTTCTTAAACTTTTTGAGACGCGTCCCCCTTTGGNGATGCCAACAAACTTCGCGCCCCACCNTACTACAAAATCAACTAACATTGAACGTAAGAACAATTTATTGGCAATTAACTTTCATCAGTGGGACGGATGTGGNTGCTTTTTAGAAATCAAAAGTTCAATCCCAGGCTTTAAAGCATATAATTCACATCTCAGATCAACTTCTCAGTCAAAGGTTGTTTCAAGGTCTTGTCTTCATGTTCACGAGTGTAGAAAAGTCAATATCACGTATTAGGTAAGTGGATCAAAACGGAAGTACTCATGTAGCCACACTACCCACTCTCTTAT